>Ga0307507_10003124_pt1 | contig 33010 bp, 11 predicted proteins | sample 7_EM_MG_FD_207223 | JGI IMG/M metagenome (GOLD analysis project Ga0307507, IMG submission 207223) | Populus trichocarpa ectomycorrhiza microbial communities from riparian zone in the Pacific Northwest, United States - 7_EM | ecosystem: Host-associated > Plants > Roots > Unclassified | place... | reverse complement strand
CTAAAATAATATTATTTATTTTACTAGCCTTATAAATAGCTTTAAAGTAGCTTTTATTTATTTAAAATATGTTATTAGTATAAAAGAGGTAAATATAATTATGGTTACCAAATGCGCAGATTACTAGTAGGTTGCGCGTAGGTTGCGCATAGGCTGCGCGCAGGCTACGTGTCAAAAAAACACGATATAGGCTAGTCGGTCAAGTTGCCAAATAACCTCAACTGCGCGCCAATTGCGTTAACCACCAACCATTGAGGCCATTGAAAGGGTACCATATTTTGCCGATATAACTTTATAGGACTTATACAAGCCGTAGAAGACTTTTACAAACTCTACCCAAAACTACCACAGCCCCATCTCGCAGATGCTCAAGTTTAAAGGGGGGGTACTGTTATGGGACACCCCTATAATACCTTACACACGTCCACCTGTTTCTACCAACTAAATAACTAAAGACTGACCGCAAGACGGCAATCTAACAGCAATCTGCCGTATTTTGCCGCAATCTGCTATCTCTACTGTTAGAGTTGCTAACTAGCAACTTTAAGGACCTCTAACTACCGAATTCTGTTAAGTTCTACTAGAACCGCCACCTAAGCTCTACCCTGCCTATGCGTAGTATAGTACCTATTAACCTAGCAACTAAGCAAACGTTATATACCCTTTTTCCCCTATTTCCTACTTTCCTTTCCTTACGTAACGTCTTGACTTTATTATACAGTTTATATACATAGCTTAATAATATCTACTTCGCTATATATTATTATCGCTTGTGCTCACTCCGTGATAGTAATAGAGTTGGTATATATAAATAGGTAAGTATACTATAATTCTAAAGCAGTTATCCCCTAATATCTATAAGGTCCATATCAGCTTAGTAATATTTTTACCTTAAGGGCTAGTAATCTGCGTAGCGTTCTTACTTAGAAGAGTAGGGAAGATAATCTGTTAGGATTAGTTAAAAAGACTAATCGCTAGGTCTCTAGTTGCTTTAACTCCTAAGACTAACAATTTTCAAACAAAATATATACTCACGACAGTGGTGGCGAGGCTATTGGCCGCATTAGAACAGAATCCCCTAAAGGTTAACTTATCCTTTAAGACCTAAAGAGATTAAGATTAACTTATCTATACTATAGACAATAGTTAAGAAATAAACTAGATTTTACAAAGTCAGTCGCTATATTATATTGGCATTATAAAAGCTAATAAGAGAGCCGTAAATATGTAATGTTTTCTAAATAAGAAGATATCTAACTATTAATAGATTCCCATTATTAGAACACCTTGTTCAAGTTTAACAGAATATTAAAGCACCACAATATGTTATAAATAAGCCTTATACGGATCTTAGTTTAATTGTAGCTATTAAGGATACTTCCTTATTTAAGAATATTTATATTCTTAAAGACTAATCAGATATAACTACTATAGGGCTTAATAAATCTTAAGCTATTACACTAAAATAAGTTTTTATAAAGCGTCTTATAATAATCCAAAGACCTCTAAGCACTAGAAAAACATAGCTTTAAAGGCGTTGCTTAGTAATATAACAATGGGAGATACCCTGTTATTATTATATATTATATAAATTATGCGCTAGACTAGTTATTTAGGTATATTGCTTAAAGTAATATATACTTTATAAAATTTCCTAGTACCCCTAACTACCTTAATACTATCGCTTATACGGATAGATAATATTACACTATATTAGGCGCCAGGGCCATAGAAATAGAAAGAAGAGGAAGTGTTAGGGCTCCCTCTTTTTATATCTTATATTATATTTTTTTATATTGTCTTATATTATCCTACCATTGTCCTACCATTGTGTTATATTATCCTATATTGTCCCATATTATCCTACTATTATATTATCCTGCCATTATCCTGCTATTATATTACATTGTCCTACTATTATCCTACTATTATATTACATTGTCCTACCATTATCCTGCCATTATGTTACATTATCCTACCATTATCCTACTATTATATTATATTATCTTGCCATTGTTCTACCATTGTGTTATATTGTCCTATTATCGCCCTACTATTATATTATATTGTCCTATCATTGCCCTATTATTATATTATATTATCCTATTATTATCCTATTATTATCTCATATTGCCCTACTATTGTCTTAGTACTACTATATACTTTTTACCATTTACTAAGATTATAGTTATAGGTATTTATCGGCCAGAATCCGGGTAGTAACTTTTAGCAGTAATTTTACTACCTAAATCTCTTATAGATTAATTAATTGGCGTAAAGCTATTATATTGTAGTAAAGCCATATCTAAGTAATCTATATTATAATCCTTAGCATAATATTGCATATAGAAATATTCAATTATAAGATTTAGGAAGATGTTTATATTTTAATTAAATTTATAAGACTATAACTAAGGGCCTTTGCGGCGCAGTGGTATAGTAAGTCCTATAATTACTTTAGTTTAGGGTTGCTTAGTTACTACAGAAAAGTTATAATGCTTAGTATGGTGTTAAACTTAAGGTGCCTCGCCACTGCAGTGGTAGAGACACAGTAGATTAACTACTTACTAAAATATAGCGCGCCCCCATTGCTGTAGTAGCCATTGCAGTGACAGAGATACCCCATATTTATAAATTTAGATTCTATATACGGTATAGCTTGCAAATTTAACACTTGCCGATCTAGAGAAGCTTTTAGATTAAAAAGTCGCCAGATTAACCAAATGATTGCGTTAGAATTAGATTTAAGCTTTAGATCGGATATATTCTAGGGCCTTTAGATTTAATTTAAAGTCGTAACTAAACATTCCCTAAGATTTAATATAGGGATCTCTTCCTAAGGATCTGGTTTAATTATAAGGTTTAGGAAGGGGTTATAATTTAGTTAAATTTATAAGATTATATTCCAAAGTCCTTATAGCATAGTGGTATAGTACATTCTACCTCTTGCTATAATTTAGAGCTAGCCTAATATGATTAAAACTTAATATGGAAGAGCTAACCTGCTTAGTATATAGTGCTAAGATTTTATTAAATATATGACTTTAGGCGTTACAAGACATATATAAAAATACAAGCTTAATTTAGAGCCTTACTAACGCCTAATTTAATAAGAAACGACCTTCTTTTTTAATATTTTTAATGCGCAATAAGTGGGAATCAAACCCGCAACGCCTGGGAGTTGAACTCGCAACATCCAATTGCCCAATCTGGCTAGGAGGCTCAGCGGCAATGTAATAGGGCTTAATAACGTGATGAGACTTAATAACGTGATAAGACTTAATAATGCAATGAGGCTTAACGATGCAATAAGGCTTAATAATGCAATGAGGCTTAATAATGCAATAAGGCTTAACAATATAATAAGGCTTAATAATATAATAAGGCTCGACAATGTAATAAGGCTTGGCGATGTAATAAGGCTTAACAGCGATGTAATAAGACTTGGCAACATAATAAGGCTTAGCGGTAATACAATGAAACTTAATAATGTAATAAGTCTTAGTAATATAATAAGGCTTAGGGCCAGGCAACAAGGGGAAGATTTAAGGTTACTCAGTTACTTTAATGCCTAATAGCAAAATCCAATAGTATAGTACTACTATTAAGGTGTTCTAATGCGGATAGGCTATATAAAGGTTTCGTCTATAATATATCTAACATATCCCAAAAGTCTGCCTTTTGCTTATCTTTAAGGTCAAATTTCTGGCCTATAATAAATTAAATGTTATAGTTAGTAAGAGTATAATAAATAACAGTATATTTTGCCCTATTATTTTTAGAACCATTAAACACAAAGTAGTAGGTAGTCCATTAACTTATGTCTGTTAGTGCCAGCTAATAAAGTACCTTTAAAAAGTACCAATATTAATAATAGCCCTTTCATTTGCAGTATAATAGGCTTAATAGCAATAGGGTTTTAGTCCTTATAATTAAGCACATTTATCTAACGGGGCTAGGTTTGCTAATTATTCCAGTTAGCATTATATTATAGGTTAATTTAATATCTTGCACCTATAGAAAAAAATAGGAGGCAGATTAAATGGAATAATTGGGGTACGCTTTTCTTTGCCATTAGGGATTTTATATAGATGTTATATAGCGTACGGGTAGGAGCTGGTAGTCATTAAGACGTTATAGGCAGTAGTGAAAAGTTTTTATATAGGATAGTAAGATCTCAAAAACCACCACTAATGGTTCCCCCTTACAGTAGACAACTACATATATGCGCTACAACTGTGCAATTAGTAGACAAAAGTGGTAGTTATAAATATCAGTTTGTCTATTCTAATGCCGTCTTACTTCTTATAATAATTTAAGATATAGAGGGAGCTTTTGGTTATAGGAGGATCCTCTTATATACCAATTAGGCTTTTAGAATAATAAAGATGGCATATATACATAGTCTATTAGTAAAGAGAATACACCTTAACAGGAATTGTTAGTATATATCTAGAAATAAGAGTTAGTAGGGTTATAGGCTAGATAACTTAATAGGTGCTAAGGTAGTTAGTGGCTAAAGTAATATTAATCTAAACCAAATTCGAACTTTCTAAGGTTTAGTTAACGTATTAGCTATCTAGTTAAGCCACCTAGTTAAGCCACCAAAACATACTACTAACTTTAGCCATTTATAACTCTACCCCTATTAAAGACATTTAAATAAAAGCTTAAATATAGCTGCTTATATATAAAATTATTCAATTTACAATATTTTTAAAAAAGTATTATATTATTAATTCTATTTATTGCCTAATTTGGTTCCTTTTAGGTCTATATAGGCTTTTATTAAGTATTTATTGGCTTAAATATATATAATACTTTTTTTTAAATATTATAAATAGAATGCCTCTATATATAAGCAGCCATATTTAAATTTTTATTTAAATCTTTAATAGGGGTGGCTTGACTGGGTGGCTGGCTTAACTAGGTGGCCAATACGTTATACAGTGGTTAATACTAAGATAATGTATTACAAAATATTAAACAGTTATATATTGTCTATATATATATGCATTATACTAAGACATACTCTTATTGTAGGGGATCGCTGCTCCAACTGCACTAGCTACGCTATTTCCATTACATTATTATCAGCCTGCTAAGTAGGTTGGGTTTTAAATACCTTATAAAACTTGTTAATTATTATCCTTTTAGTTATTATACGCCTTATTAACATAATTATATTAATTGGGTTCCACTTATCCATACTATACGTTGTTAACGCAGTAACTACTAGCACTAACTGTCTAGATCTAGCAGCTTAGCTAAATACTTGCACCTCTATATCTACCGTTATTGCCAGTTTAAGCAGATGGACTCTATACATAAAGACTAAATTTAGACCCTCTTCTCTAACCCTTTAGTTAATAATAAGAAACTAGACTATGTTATTCTAGTAAGGACCGCCTATTAGAATATAAAACGCTTTGTAGATATCCTCCTAGTCTTTTAGGAATGTCCTAAACTCTATCTAGTAAATAGTTAAATATTTAGACTAGCTAAGCCTTCTATAGAAATACTATATTATACTATTAGTAACAGTTTATTACTAGTCTAATAGTTAACTTATAAGGCGTAATAGTATATACGCCACTGGTTTGTAACTGCTAAATAGTAGTCTCTTATTAGGATCCCTTTTAAGTACTTTATTAATATATTTTATAATTTGCTTTAGTTTCCTAGAGTTAGTAATTATGCTCTAATTCTTTTGAAGCGGATTCTCGTCTAAAGGTTTATCCTATTTTTTACTATAAAACTCGTTAACTATCCACCTTGGCTTTGTTCTAGCTTTTATCTTATCCTTCCACCATATATCCTGCTACTTATCTCCTACCTTAGCTAGGCCTGGAAAAATAGCAAATTTTTTTAACAAGCGGCCAGCTCCCTCTAGAAATTAATCTATATTAAAGATAGGTTTCTCTTCTTTTCTTCCTGTTGGTTATATAAGGTGATATCACATAGCTACGGTTCGTAGATAGTATAATAGTTGTTCTTCTTCTTGTTAGGAATAAGGAAAGGGGTAAGGAACTTAAGGTTCCTCACCACACTAGGGCTATATTAACACGTGACGGCAACTTGCCTCATTCCCGACACTGGCAACTCTTCTTTTTGTGGTTGCCATCTACATATATACAAACAGACAGGATGCGACAATACTAGATAGTGTACAACAATACCAAATAATATGCGACAATATGCGACAATACGGCAGTTGGCAGAATTTAGCGGATAATATAAAGACGGGTGGGCCGTTAAGGCGCTAGTAGTAAGCGAGCTAATAGTGATTTTCTATCCTAGGGATAGAAAATCCTGATTGGCTAGTTTAAGTTAGGGTCTATAGAATGTTATACTCCTACTCCCTTTTAACCTAACCTTTAACTTATATATATAGAGTGTTTATGTTAACAAATGTTTCTAGAGCCTTGTTTAGGTTTGCCTTCGTTATTACGTCTACTAGGTTATCTTAACCGTTAATCTATTAAATCTTAAAGAGTTCTTGCCGTTTGTAGGATTAACAAAGTGCTATAATATCGATTATAAGGCGCTTCTCCTTTATAGTACCAAGCTTAACCAAGCACTTATAGAGGGAGTATAAATCGGTGTATACGATTATAGGGATAATAGGAAGTTTAAGTTAATCTATAATTATCTTTAGGGTAGTTCTAATTGTAATTGCTATGTTAACTCTGCTGACCATTCCGTATATCTCTAACGCTAAAACACTTTGGGTGACGCGCTTGCTCTTAGTTAAGCTCTAATAGATAAGGTTGCTATAGATTATAAAGTTATTCTCTCTAGTAAACTTATTTGTGATAATAATCTTATATTCTAGCTAGGAGCTAAAATCTTTATTATTTATAAACGATCTATTAACAAATATAAAGAGCTTAGCGGTGGGAAGATTAATAGGCACGTAGTATAGGCCCCAGTTGAGATAGTTTATTTGCCAGGAAAGGTGTTTATTTAGGGCAAGAATGTCGTCCTTAGTTAGTTCCTGGTATTAGGCGGCAATAGAGAGATTAAATAAAGCCTTAGGTTAATAAATAGAAGTAATATAAGCTCTGCAAGCGCGTTGCTCCACGTATCCTTACTTTAGAGAATTAGCGTTAATAACGTTGATCTTCTTACCTTAACCCTTCTAGCGTAGAGCAATAGAATCCTTGTTTAGGGAGAGGATGTATCCATTAAAAAGTAATAGTGTTGTTAAACTAAGCTTTTTCTTTAGCTTTACTATAAGATTTGCCTTTACTAGCTCGTCTTCTTTAAGAGCTAAGAATTGGTTGTCTCCTAAGATAATTATATTATTAGTTTACATGCTGACAATTCTAAATAGAGTTCCTATAGTTGTGATAAGGAAGCAGGGATTGAATATAGAAGTAGTTATTAAAAGCTTCTCTTTATAGTGCTTGCTGTAGGTAGCCCACTAGTGAGTTCCTGCCTCTGCGATCCTATATAATGGCTTAAGCACAACTATAATCGTATCTTTAGGATACTGGTGGCGAATTTGCTCTGGAAGGTATACCAATATTAAGCGCTAAAGGTGCGTCTCTAATTGGGTATAGGCTTAAGTAATATCTTATAAATAAACCGCTATTCTATTCTTTATTAAGGAGGGAGCTAGCGTAATAATAACTCGCTAACTAGCTCGTTAAATTGTAGGAGACTGCGTAAGAATCACCTCCTTGCCATTGTCGTTATAGCCTTGGATGACAAGCCTTGATTTCTTAAATGGGGCGTTAATAGCTTTGCCCTTAATTTTATTAACTATTCTTAACTTGAAGATACGAACTCCATTAAACTTAGTAAGGTTATACTTCTTAAATTTAAAGACTCCTCTTATAATAAGACCCTCGATCTCCTGCTTATTAGATACTTAGAAAGGAGCTCCTAGAGTTATAATACGACCTTCCTTTTAGAGCTATTTTACGAGTTCAAAGTTATCCTTCTTCTTAGCTGTTATAAAGGCTATTAATAACTCAACTCTATTTTTAATAGTAGTAATAAATTACTCTTTAAAATTAATAAGATGTTGGCGATTTTGTGATCCCTTTAGGCAACCTCTACCACGTTGTGGTTATAGCGCATCTACTAATATTATATTGGGATTGTAGTCGCCTTCTAGAGTACGTTAATTGTGGTTCTCCTCTAGGGCATCTTCTAGGGCATCCTATAAAGGCTCAGAACTGTTATCTTTATAGTAAGGCTTAATAACAGTTAAACGGAATTAAGTGGGTCTATAAGGTATCTAAATAGTGCAAGTCTAGCCATTAATTGCAATAAGTTAATATAGGCCTAACCATCCTCCCTTTTTACGCCATACGTGTACCTTAGACTGGAGTAGCAGATTAAGCGTAGTTAAGGTATTTAGGCTATTTCTTATTCCTAGTGCGTTATTAACCTAGCGTATAGCGTAGAGACATCGCACCTCCTTTATTGCCTTGCGAATAGCCTCGGCTCGTTGCACAACGAAGGGAGATGGTGGAGAATTGTTAGTTATTTAAGGGTAGGCGCCAAAGACTAGCAATATAGGTATAAGTCTATCTGGGCTAGCGGAATCGTTAACAGCTTTAACAGCTATTTATAAGGTAAGTTCTTTACTAGCGTCCTTTAGTTCCAAAGAGATAATCTTATATGCGCGGCGTAATAGTGTGTGATATTGCTCCACTTTTCTAATACTATTATGCGCCTTAATGGGGACTTCCTTAATCTTAATTGCCATTGCCTTTATCTATTGTTGGAACTCTGTAGATAAGAAGTTCTTTCCTATATTATAGACGATTTAATTAGGGGGTCCTAGGTAGACATTAATCTAGCATAACTAAAGGGTATCCTATGCGTTTCTAGCTAATATATCCTTCAAAAATCATATGGCTTGGAAGGAGGTTAAAAAGTTAACAACTTAGAGTACTAGCTTGCCGCTAAGATACATAACGTTGACGATAATATAGAAGTTAAAGTTGTAGTTATCTTTAAGGGTGAACTTAAATTGGCTAGGGGACTTCTGGTTTATTTAGTAGTAATAGCAGTACTTTATAAGATGCTTAATTGCCTTAACCTTAACTTTATGGCCTACTCGCTAAAGAACCCTAAGCAATTAATAAACGGATAGGTGGCCAAAATGATGGTGTAGTTGGCGTAATTCTAACTTAGTTAAGTGGCTCTAAGCAACACTCTTTTCTAGTTAATAAAGGAGCAACTAGGGGTAACCCTACTTGCGTATAATAGGCACCCAATTATCTCCCTAAATAAGTACATTCTTAAGGTTGTTAAGCCTGACGCCTAACTTATCTATATCTTTAATGCAAAATAGAAACGGAGTGTTCGTAGGAATAATATAGAAAGTGATGTATTTTAAGGGGGTTTGGACCCTAATTGTGCTAAAAGAGATTGTAGTACCTTTACTAAATCAAATTGTATATTAGCCTACCGTTAATTGGTTGATCTGAATAGAGCTATTAAGCTACTAAAGAGCTCGAACTTGAGGTTCTCCTGCTATAAATACTCTTACGGCTCCTATATCCGGCATAATACTATGGAAGACATACGCCAAGTATCTGTTGTTAAAGGAAAACGCGGAACTCTTCTTTGGCTTATTAAAGATATCTAATTTCGTGATAGAATGGAGCGTAGATTAATTATTAAGAATAGTAATAGTTTGTATACCATCTACCTTACCATACTTAGTAAAGTATTGGTTAGGGAAGTAGTCCTTAATTTCCATATCTATAAGAAGCTGTTTAACCTTATTAACCTTACCCTTAAGATCTTCTATACCTTTATATTAAACCAGGAAGCTTTGGAAGTAGGCTATAGTAACTTTACAATTTCTAACGTTTCTTGCACTCTAACGGAACTTATTATATGCCTCTTTTCGCTTATTAAGGGAGTGTCTAGTTAACTAGCAATTTGGCTTTTTACAAATATAGCACTTCTTTTAGCGATTACTTTGAAATAAACCTCCACTGGGACCTCTACGGTTGCTTTATAGTTGATATTAATTATACCCTCTTCCGTATTCCCTACCACGGCCACTATATATTTGATCAGTCCAGTTATGATTATATTAGTTGGGAATACTTAGTTAGGTAGGGTTTTTGGTATAGAACTGTTAAGATTCTTATATTTATATTACAGTACCTATAGCGGAGCGTAGCTTAGTATATACTCCTTTAAACATATCCGCAGGTTTGTATAGCGCTAAGTTGCACTTAGGAACGCTATAGTATGCTAAGATAACCTAGTCCCTTAGGCTGTTCTTATTTTAGTAAGTTTTAGTAAGGCCATGTTGGATTTTCTAGAGTTTATTAAAGAGTAATTAAAGGCACTCTAAATAAGTCTTTATTAGGTTAGAAGTAATAACTCTCTAGAATATAATCTCCTGCTATTTAGATATATAAAATTAGCGATTCTTATTAGTCTTAAAGTGAGCTCTAGTAAGCTAAAGCATTATATTAAAGCTATAGTTTTTACCCGCAATATAGTCGTAATAGAATGTCGCTGCCTGTCCCTTTAACATGATGGAGAAAGCGTGGTGGTACTAGTGGCATTAAATTCCAACCTTATTACAACAGTTATAGAAGACCTGTAGTTTTGCTCTGAGTATATTATATAGTTCTCCTCCAAACTTCTTTTCTTTGTCCGAATATACCTTTATCAGATTCGTAACTTCTTGTGGTAAAGGCTTACCAGTTAGCTAGAGTGGAGGAGGTAGAGGCGAAGCAACTCTAAGTAGGAGGGCACCTCTAGGTGGGAGAGCAGCTCTAGGTAGGGGGTTAGCGTTCTAGGGGTTTTAATATAAATTAAAGTTGCCTTCCAAAGAATATAGGTTGTTTTTAGGTTTCCGTAGTTAACGTATAATCTTAGCTTCCGTCTATATTAGTTCTTCTATACTAGTAATAACGGCCTAAATATTACTAGCAATTGGGTTACTATTCTTAGCAATATATACCCCATTCCTATAGAGGAAGTCTTGAAAATCCTAAATAATATTAACGTTGCTAAGTGCCTAGGTATTAGCAGTCCATCCTATAAAATCCTCCCTAAAATACTCCCATAGTTGTGAATCGGCGTAGCATCTATTTCGGTAGAATATAATATGGTGTAGGAGAAAGCTGTTAACTTATTTTATAGTATAAGTTATTATATTAAAGGCGAATTCGTCCCAATCTTTATTAATAAGTTTTGCGTGCTTAGCTACCCCTAGTGGTAAGGAGTCTTTCCAGTTATTTAAAGTAGGCGTAGCCATGTTTTTAGAGGGAGGGAAGTGTTATTGGTGTAGGGATTGTTGTTTGGTACGCGTTTAGACGTGTATTTATAATTATGGGGCTTAGGACCAGTTTTGGCCTTAAATCGCGAAGACTTATAAAGTGTGTTATTCTGCGTAATGGACGCAAGAATCCGTAATCTTGGAAAGGCTTAGGACCAGTTCTGGCCTTTAGATCCTTAGATTCGTAGAAGAGTTCTATTTAAGGTTTAGGACCAGTTCTAACCTTAAAAGACAGCTTCCTCTAACACGAGTAGCACTGGTACAGTGGCTTGTCTCTTCTTAGTGATACCTAGCTGTTCTATAGTATAATAGTGAAGTTAACCACTAATCAGTGTTGGTTACACAAAGTAATATCACGTAGCTACGGTTCGTAGATAGTATAATGGTTGTTCTTCTTCTTATTAGGAATAAGGAAAGGGGTGAGGAACTTAAGGTTCCTTACCACGCTAGGGCTATATTAACACGTGACGGCAACTTGCCTTATTCCTAATACTTCCTTTAGCTTTCTAGTGTTTAAAAGCTTTATTTAGGTGTTTAAAAGCATCTAGGGATGCTCCACGCCAGAGCTTCCTAATATACGATTTAAATATTAAATCGTTTATTACATAGCAGTCTTGGTAGACAACAAGTAGTAGCTTATTAATTACCCTCCTATTAAACTATCGGTTTTCCCCTATCCTGCGTATAATTAAGATCTTTGTAATTAAAGAGGAGCATTTTTTAAAGCCCATAATAACCTTATTTAAAAGAGAAGAGCAATTAGCTGCTCCCAGCTTTTTATATTTAATTAACACTTCAATATTATAATTATTAATTAATTTTATAGATAGGAAATCCGTCCAATTAGGGGCCCTGAAAATTTCTAAGGCGGGAATTAGACTTATAAAATCTTCGCTAGTTAGCGTATTGGAAGTAAACACTATTAAAGGTTAAGAGGTATAGTAGGTTATTTTACTATTACTATCCTTATAAAACTGGCCTAGGTATTAGAAGTAAGGAAATACTGCTTAATTATTATACACTTATTTGGCCATTTTTATTAGATAACCTATCTCTAACCTATCTATATGGAACTTATTAGCAAGAATCCCACTAACAATACAATAAGGACTACCATCTCCATAGAGATTAAAAATAGTCTTATACTGTTCCTAAGCGGTTTAGGTTATTGCCTAAGTTTATAAGGTTGTAATTATAAGATATAAAGCCAATCTTAGGTCCATTTTCCACCAGACCATATTACCTTCTCTTTTATATTTTATAGGTTTAAAAATGTCTTTATCTTTATCCATAAAATTATACTTCTTTATGCTAGACCTAATAAAAGCCAAATAGCGCACGCGGACTTGTAGTTTGCCTTTAGGAATAAAATCATTTAGTTCTAAGGTCTTAAACCATAATTTAACATCTTTAACCGCTTAGGGTAGTAGATTCTGTCTAGTAATATATATAGTTAGTCCTACTAGCCGGTTAAGGAATTTTCTGGCGATACTTCCCTTAACATAACAGTACTGTGGCATGCCATCTATTTAACTTAGGTATTGGGCATTAGGCAGCTATAGGTATTTATCTATACTAGGGGCAAGGTAGAGACTTTTATCTCTACCTTTTTAATTTTTCTAATTAAGCCAGTTGAGGTTGATCTTAGTTATTAACACACTAGTATACTAGATTAAAAGTATTTAAAGTATCTTGCCTAAACCCATTATATCTACAAGAAAGGCCCTACCTAGGGTTGCATAATTATAAAGAGTATAGGTAACACTAAGCAGCTAATATATCTATATAGCTTTACCCTTTTTTATGCCATATAAGTGGAAGGTTGCGTCTTAAAGAGTATTATAAACAGTTAATGGAAATAAGAGAAACTGCAGCGCCTTTACCTATAATATTGGGTTAATATATGCTTCTTACACGTTCTTTAGGTAGTTAACTTCCTAATTAACCTCCTTAATTTTATCCTTATGCTCGTCTTCTAGTTCCTTATTAGTTAAAATAGGGTTAATTAAGGCGTTAAAGTGGCGGCGCTCCCATATGCGGTTAAGATTAATTTCCCTAATATAAACTAGGTTAGGGTTATTATTTATATCCTTATATAATGTATCAATAAACATTTCACGATTAGACTTTGGCTATTTATTACACTATCCTTTCATCTTATCCTATGGCATTATCTTAAATATTTGCACTTTATTTAGATCTACATCTTTTAAGAGCTCTAATTTATCTAATAGGGGCTGGTCTTTACTACCACAGGTCTAGCTACAAGCAGTTTTAATTATAGCCAGCTATACAGCTAATAATGCACCAGTAGGTATAGGTGGCGTGGACTTTAGGGTTAACGTAGGCTTTAGATTTAACTGCTTAGGTATAAGTGGCGTGAACTCTAGGCTTAACTACTTATAACTAGTTTGTCACGGCACTGACCTGACGCGTTGTTATGGCTACGCGTATGCATGAGCACGGGCCTGACCCCTAAGCAACACGTATATATACCTGCCTCGTCTCCTGTACATAGATCCTCACACAACATCGTTTGTCAATGATACACAGTCACAGTTACCTCGTTAACCCTCTGCACGTACTGTGACAGTATGTCGTGTCATCACCTACGCCCCTAGTAGGGCTTCGTTTCCACCATTCCAAAGCTACGTTCCAAAGCTACGACCCTACCCCAGGCGGGATTCTTACCCTCGTTCCATGTTAATACTAACCCAGTAAAATCTCTGTCGAATCTATTCGAGTTCCCGAGCCGATATCCTCCTCCCTGTATCTACACGTCCCAAGTTTCCAAGCCGGCTGCAGGGAGACACCCTGCGGGCTATATTTCTTGTGTTTTGACTATAGTATCCTCCAAGTCTGTTTCTAGCCATGCTACTACTTCACGTCCCAAGTTTCTAAGCTGGCTGTAGGGAGATACCCTGTGGGCTATATTCCTTGTGTCCTGATTACAGTGTAAGACTATAGGTTACCGATCTCTCCGTCTCCAAGTCCGTTTCTAGCTACTACTTCCATCCCAAGTTTCCAAGCCGGCTGCAGGGAGATACCCTGCGGGCTATATTCCTCGTGTCTTAATTATAGTGTAAGACTATAGGTTACCGATCTCGTCCCTATCTCCGTCTCTCCGTCTTCGTCTTCGACAATAATATACTTTAAGTTTACCGCGACAAGAATCTACGCCTTAACCTCGATCTCCGTACTCCGAGCCTTTTAAATCTATACCTCAACCTCGATCTCCGTACTCCGAGCCTTTCAAGTCTATACCTTAACCTCGATCTCCGCAACCCCGAGCCATTTAAGAGTCAATATCCGCAATACGCCCCACAGTTACATTTTTTTTCTTCGTCTCCTCCGTTTTCCATATTAGTTTCGCTCCTTCGCCTCAGCTTTACATTATATCTAGCACTCGAGACGAGTGCTAGTGGAGAGCGATGTAGTAGGGATATAGGTAGGAGGGTCTGAGGACTGTAAGGACAAGGACCTTTAAGGACTAGAAGGACGAGGACCGTAAGGACTGGAAGGACAAGGATATATATATCTATTTTTTTTTACTTCTGTGTTTTTACTGCCGTCACTTAGCTCACAGGAGCTCGCCTTAGGAAGGGGGATATACTGTCACGGCACTGACCTAACGCGTTGTTATGGCTACGCGTATGCATGAGCACGGGCCTAACCCCTAAGCAACACGTATATATACCTACCTCGTCTCCTGTACATAGATCCTCACACAACATCGTTTGTCAATAATACATAGTCACAGTTACCTCGTTAACCCTCTGCACGTACTGTGACATAGTTTAACCTAAAGCAGGTATACTTATTCTTCTCCTAGTTAGCACCAGCCATATAATATTAGGGTTAGAGTTGGACTTAGAATTACCCTTATTAAATCTTATACCTATAAATATATATTAGACAAATCTATATAATATTATATAATCTTATATAAATTATAAAGTCTCTTACGCTTTATAATTTAATTAGGATCTTTAACTCTAATTATAATTATATTAAGTCCAGCCTTCTTTATAGAAAGTACTGTAAATACTAGGTTTATATAGTTGAGAATTAGTATACCAGTGGTCAGGTCTACTATAGTCCAGCTATCCCTATATTTATCCGCCAAGAAATTTCCACTTATTGCGGCCTGCAGCTTGTCATATCCATAGTAATATATATTAATTTTCTCTGGAGAATTAGACAATAGATGCTTATGCTTAGTTTTTAATGCAAATCTGTATAGAATGGGGGCCCTATTTAATGGCCGTTTGTCTAGGTAACTGTATATAGCAAAGCTCATTTTATAGAATAGTGTAGGTATAGTATTTAGCTATTATAGGACTTTAATGGACAGACCACTAAGCACTTAGGCAGCCTTAGAGGTTGCCCTTAATTTAAATAAGTCAACAGACTACTCTCTAGAAGATAAGGCGCTACGCTTTTAAACAATATCAGCTATTATAACCTCCACGCCTCCATGTCTATTGGTCGTTATATATCGCCATATAGATTTTTTAGCGGCGATAGCAAAAGCTTTAAACTCTAATGGCAGATCAGATCTCTTAAATACATACCTATACTTAGTGTTGAGAAGGTTAAAGACTACGCACTTAACTCCATTTTGTACAGACCTGGACGCTAGCAACCTACCACTAGACGCTTTATTGATTTCGCTAGCATAGTATTAAAGGATTTCTTTATATATTTTTTCGTTAATTGCAAGTCCTTACTGCAGCTTTAGACCACTTATTTACAATAAGTTCTTATTAGTTATAGTGGTTAAGTACTAACTAGATTCTAGGTATAGCGCCGCTATTATAGTTAGGAACCCTATATACTTATAAGTGGGTAAAAGCTTTATATAGAATAGTACAGAGTGACTTATAAAAACAATGGAGTGAATAATATATTAAATAATTAGCAATAATCCAACAAGACAATCCTAACAGTTATAATAAGAAGGTGTGCCAATAGTGTTAATTTAAGACAATAGCGTATGCTAACAAAAGCAATATAAGAGCGATGCGAGGAATAGAATAGAATATAAGTCTTAATATAAGAAGTAGGATAAGATATAAGCTTTAATATAGGCAGTAGAACAAAATGTAAGACTTAGAGTAAGAAATAGAATAAAAGGTGCGTGGCGAGACAAGATATAAGATTTGCGCTGCTGACTAAGTAAATAAAATTACAATATGTAAATAGTAAGGCATATAAAAACAAGTGTAACCTGCAGTAAAAGCCTTGGAACGTTATTGTCGCATATATTATATAGAAAGCCAAAGAGTTATAAACAGAATAATAATGTCCTAATAGGTATACTTAAGCAACTAAACTAGATATATAATAATAAGAGAGCTAATAATTCTATTCTTTGTGTTATAACTAGTTAGTAAAGCAGCTTTAGAGAAGTAGGGGAACAAGTTTAGGACAATCTAAGACATTAAAAAATATCCAAGATTGTATAAAAAAGTGAAATATAATATGGCATTTTATTCTATAAGTGTAAGGTAAGGTGAAATACATAGTAGAGAGAGGTAGGGGGATAATCTAAGATATTATAAAAGGTCTAAGATTATACAAAAAAAGTAAAATACAATATAGTATTTTATCCTATAAGTGCAAGATAAGATAAAGTGCATAGTAGAGAGAGGTAGGGGGATAATCTAAGATATTATAAAAAGTCTAAGATTGTATAAAACAAAGTGAAATATAATATGGTATTTTATCCTTTAGGATGCCCTTTCACCTAAAGTACAACCTATTTTTAGGCTATGTCACTAACAAAGCAATTTTTTTGGGTAAGCTGTTACGTCTATTACATAGGCAACCCAAAACTAGTATCCTAGATCCTGCTCATAGCTACTACGCTTTATATTAAAGATATTTGCTAGACTTATTTGTATATAGGTCCCGTAGTCCAAATTGCATATTAAGCCATCTACAACATAGCTATTGTCACTCTAGCCCTATAACACTATACTCTTATTCACACGCCTTTTTCTTCTATTTCCTACCATTGTTTACTTAATCTTTTAAACTTCTATAGCCGCCTAAACTAACACTACAGCCTCTTTATCTTTAAAAACATAGCTATATTAAGCTTACCTTAGCCTTAATTTCTCTAAACACATACTACCTAGAAATATATCCTGCCTTATATAACTACTATAAGCTCTATCTATAATATAGCGTCTAGTGCCCCAGTATAAAGTAGGCTCTCTTAAAAGCTGTATTATAATACCTTTTAGAGATTAGATACCTAAAGCTTCTTTAGCTGCTATAAATAAGGGAGATGCCAATATGCAGATTAATAGTGGTATACTAGGTAGAGATGGCCCTAATCTTTATAAGCCAGAGTGGGATATTAAGGTTAAGCTAGCCGGTCTATAGGCTGACTTAAATGACCTATTCTTTTTTACTAAATTATTTAAAGGGCTCTAACTGTATTTTAGCTCTCCGCACCCTAGTAGTGTATAGGCTTATGCTGATATGTCTATTTAACAGGACACTAAAACGTAAGTATAACTGGCTTAACACCAAGTTTAAGGACTTAAAAGAGTCCAAGGCAGCCGAACTAGACGCTAAAGCACAAGTATAACCAGCTTAATACTGAGTTTAAGAACTTAAAAGAGCCCAAGGCAGCCAAACTAGACACTAAAGCGCAAGTATAACCAGCTTAACACTAAGCTTAATACCAAGTTTAAGGACTTAAAGAGTCTAAAGTAGCTGAACTAGATACTATAAACTAAAGACTTAATAGTATCCAAAAACCCTTTATCTATCTAAATAATAATATATAGTATTCTTAGGCAATAGCTATAGGACCATAGCTATAGCGAAGATATTATTTACCACTAATATTACAGAGCCCAACAATATTAGCTATTCGGACCTACAGATTCCATTATTTCTATATAAGCCATAGTAAGAAAAAATAGAAGATTAAGGGTAGTGCTAATTAATTTAAGATAGCTAAATAAGTTAGTACTTAAAACCATAATATCTAGTTTTAGGTATATAGAGTTCTAACTAATGTCCAACTTAAGCTGCTGCCTAGAAGTCTTATATTTATTATTAGGGTAACGCCAGAGGGCCAGGCCGGATAATAGGTATTGGTAATAATATAGACGATTTAAAGCCCACGAAGTAACTAAATAGAAAGCCTGTATTTTATAGGCTAACTGCTTATCTTTAACGGCTTTTAAAAGTTTATTTCTAGAATTCCTTTTAATACCTCCAGTTTCCATTTTAGCTGCCTTAGATTCTTTTAAGTCCTTGAACTTAGTATTAAGCTAGTTATACTTACGCTTTAGCGTCTAGTTTAGCTACCTTAAACTCTTTTAAGTCCTTAAACTCGGTGTTAAGCTAGTTATACTTACGCTTCAGCGTCTAGTTTAGCTGCCTTGGACTCTTTTAAGTCCTTAAACTCAGTATTAAGCTAGTTATACTTGCGCTTTAGTATCTAGTTTAGCTACCTTGGACTCTTTTAAGTCCTTAAACTCAGTGTTAAGCTGGTTATACTTGCGCTTTAGTATCTAGTTTGGCTGCCTTAGACTCTTTTAAGTCCTTAAACTCAGTGTTTATAATGGGACTAGCCCAGTTACAGTAGGAATGTCTCGGTGAAATACTTAATAGATAAATTCCAACGCTTTAATCAAATTCTGCTAAATTCTGCCAAGTTAATTAAATTCTGCCAAATTCCGCCAACTTGATTGAATTCCACTAAATTCCACTAATGTAATGGAATTTGGTCGAAACCTGTTAAAACCCACGTATATACGTGCCCACGCGTCTGCTGCCAAGACTCCCAAATATTTAGTTATAAGCTTACTATATTCCTTTCTCTTCTTTATATAATGTCTTGTTCCTAGCAAGAGCTATATACCCTTAGATTTAGATAGAATTTATACTATTCCTTTAAATCTTCCCCAAAGTCTCTTCGCGCCCTTATATTACGTTGCGTTAAAACAACTATTATTAAAATGGCAAATGAACTTAAATCCCCTATATTAACGAGTATTATGGCCCTAGTTAGGGAACAGTTAACCATAATATAATAGTCCTTTATGGAAGCCTTAGCCCAATAGCGAGCAATATTAGAAGCTTAATACTAGTAATTAATTAGAGCAATCCGCGAAGAACTCTATAACCTTAAGGCACTTATATTAGAGACCCCGACAATAACACCTGTAAACAAGATTAAAATAACTATATGCGAACCTGGCCTGTTAAATATAAACCCTAAACTAGTAATAATAGCTTAACCTATACCTGTAATAAACCCAGTACCTACCGCGAAATTAGAAAAGCTTCCTAACCCTCTAGTGTTTAATGGAAACCAAAATAACCTATATCCCTTTATAACTAAGCTCCGTCTTAAACCTTTATAAACCATAACTAATACCCTACTAAAGCTAGCAAGATTAGCTATAAAATGTCTTATTTAAGTAAAGACGCTATATAAACCATAGACCTATTCTTCCGTAATGGCACCTTTATTAATTTTAAAATCTTTGTCTCTCTATTAGAACAAATATATAATAATGCTAGCTGCAAATATATAGCCGTTACTAAACTTAAAAACCTATAATAATAGAACTAAGACTTTACTAGCTTCTTTTTAGAATTTCTAGGCCTTATTGACGAACTGGATTGGAATAAAGCTGCTAAAGTTACGGCTCTTTAATGAGCTATTTTAGATGAAATTAGAGCATAGTTAGTAGGTAGGGAATTACTAAAGAACCTACCTAAATTTGCTATAATATATTAACAAATTAATAAGGACCTTTAATATAACAAACAAACCTATTTTCTAAAGCCAACCACACCTTATGTTTAAGACCCTATAAAACCAATATATACCCTAAAGCGCGACCTTTCTCCGAAACCTACGCACGACCCTATAGACCTTAACGCCACTTAATCCTACGCACTCTTAGGAACTAATAAATAAAGAACCCAAGCCATAAATGGAGAATGCTTTGGATGTGGTAAAAAAGGATATATTTAAAGGAATTGCCAAACTTACCCTTTTGAAAAAGTCCGCCGTAGTTCCTCCCGGTCTTTAAATTGCACCCACCCCTTAAATCGCACTTATTCTTTAAGCTGTACTCGCTCCTTAACTTATACTTATTCTATAAGTTATACCTGGTCGTTATAAAGTATCTTACCCTTGGCTAACTTGGAAAATAAATTATCCTAGGGCCAAGTTGCGCCTTAGGATAAGAAGTGGAAGAGTATAAGTGTCTAGGCTCTTCTAGTGCTAATACACAACATGACTCCCTTAATGTACTTAGTAAAATTTAAATACTTAAAAAATGGAAGGAGGTATAAATCCTTATAGACAGCGGAGCCACTAGTATAGGCTTTATTAATATGAACTATATGAAAACCTAATATCTAAATTTAAAGAAACTTAATAAGCCCTAAGGCCTATAAGGCTTTAATGGCAAACCCTTAATATATGGCGAATTAACGCACTACGCTCTTATAAAAATGCGGATAGGCGAATACCTTAAATATGTTTCCCTATTTGTAATACCCCTAAAGCAATATAAGATAATACTTAGATATAGATGGCTAAAATAACACAACCCTTTAATTAGCTGGGTTAAAGAAATACTAAAATTCCGCACAACCTACTGCTGAAGTTATTGCTTAAAATACTACCTGCCCTATAAATATGCATAAGATTATTTAAATTTAATATAATATAAACTGCCCCTACCACGGAACCTAAACTAAAATGATAAGGCTATAACTGCCAATTGTAGTAAAGAATATAAAGACATTACGCTGAAACCTCTTAAAATTCGTATAATATAAGCCGCACCTTTTGTTTTATTAGCAAGAAAACAAGATTATAAAATCTTTACTGTAATAATGGAAGATATTAAGAAAGCGCTAGAACTAAAGTAGTATATTAACCCTTAACCTCTTGTACCCAAGGAGTACTATAATCTAATTAATAAGTTTAAAAAATAATTTATAGACTAGCTGCCCCTATATTAGGATAAATATAATTTTAAGATAGAACTTAAACCTGGTATAACACTAAAGTTTAGTCCACTATACGGAATGTCATGAGAAGAACTGCTTATAGTGTAATAATACCTTAATAAGCATCTAGAAAAAGGATTTATTTGCCCTAGTTAATCTCCATTTGCCTCCCCTATACTATTTATTAAAAAGCTAGGAGGAGGCTTAAGATTCTATATTAATTACTAAGCCCTAAATGCAATTATAATTTAAAACTGATATCCAATCCCCTTAATTTAAGAGACGCTTGACCGCCTAGTAAAGGCATGATATTTTACAAAACTTAATATAGTTGCTGCCTTTAATCGAATTTGCGTCTAAGAAGAAGATAAGAAGTATATAGCCTTTTGTATATAATGGGGACTCTTTAAATACCTAGTAATGCCATTTGGTATAAAGAACGGTCCTAGTATATTTTAGTAATATATTAATAATACGCTTTATAAATTCCTTAATATATTTGTCACCACGTATATTAATAATATTTTAATTTACTTGTCTTTGCTTTCTAAGTATTAAAAACACATCTAAATGGTCCTTAAATATCTATAAGATGCGGGTTTATAATATAATATTAAGAAATGTAAGTTCTATACGTCTGAAGTTATGTACCTAGGCCTAATTATATCCTGTAATGGAATTAAAATGGACCCTAAAAAGGTTACTGCGGTTATAAACTAGGGAAGCCCTAGTAATATATAAGACATTTAAGGATTCCTAGGATTTGCAAATTTCTATTGTTGATTTATTAATTAGTTCTTAAAAATTGCCTAACTATTAGTAAACCTAATAAGAAAGAACGTGAAATTTAAATGGACTGCCAAATGCAAATAAGCTTTTAATAACTTAAAACAACGCTTTATAACTACTTTAATTCTTGCCTACTTTAATCCTAACCTTAAATATGTTGTTAAAACAGACTCGTCTGATTATGCCCTAGGGGGAGTGTTATTGTAATATAATAAGAACAGTAAGCTGCGTCTAGTAGCCTTTCTCTTTTAAAAGCTTGCCCCTGCCAAATTAAACTATGAGATATATAATAAGAAACTGCTTGCAATTATTAGATGCTTTAAACAATGGCGTCTAGAACTTAAAGGATTGTTATTTCTAATACGCGTGTTAACAAACCATAAAAACCTGTAGTACTTTATAACTATAAAGCAGTTAACGCAGCGCTAAATTTATTAGGCTAAATACCTTTTATAATTTGACTTTAAGATTATATACTAACTGGGTAAACTTAATTAGAAGCCTAATATATTAATAAGACAATTATAAGACTTACCTGCAAACGCCTTGGATAAATGGATTACAAATTAATCACAGATCTTATTACCCCCTAAACGTTTTAAGAAACTACGTTCTATATTCCTAGATATGGAACTTAATAGAAATAAATTAGAAATTAATAAATAGGAAATGGATATTAATAAGCCGATAAAATATAAATATAAGAATAATGTATGGATAGTAGATGTAACAAAAGCGATTTAAATAGGAAAACAATAGTATAAAGATATTACACTCACCAAATGCAAAATTTGTAATAATTGACTATACTATTAACAGAAGATGGTGGTCCTGAATTCCAAACCCTTACAATTTAAGATACTTAAATTTGTATATAATTTCCCTATAGTAGGACATCCTGGCCGTGCAAAGACTTATAAGATTATTTAACAAGCATACTACTGGCCTATAATATACAACTATATACAAAAATATATTTAAGCATGCAGAACGTGCGTGCATAAAAAGACCTCTCACATAAAGAAGTAAGGAGTACTTTAACTGTTACCAATTCCAATACAAAGATAGCGAGATATCTTAATTAACTTTATAGTTAACTTGCCTAACAGTAATGGGTTTATAAATGTTATGGTAGTTGTTAACTATCTTATAAAAATATAATATATAATTCCTATAGACTTAATTAATATAATATTAGTAACTAAATGTTTTGTTAAGCATGTCTTTAAGCTATATAGACTTTCTAATATAATAATATCCAACTATAGAAGCTAGTTCGTTTTAGACTTCTGGTAAGCTTTATGCAAACAATTAAGCATTTAAATATAACTCTTAACTGCATTTTATCTAGAGATAGATAGCCAAACTAAAATTGCAAACGCGATTATGGAATAATACTTATAAATACACTACTCCTACCTGCAAGACAACTAGGAAAAATGGCTGCCTTTAGCTAAGTTTACCGCAAATAATATAATAAACGTATTAATAGGTGTGACGCTGTTCTACGCGACCTATAGATAAGACCCTTAACTTGGATTTAAACTATAACCTAAAATTAATATAATAGGACCCATAATTAAACGGATTTAGTTAATTAACGTGTATAACTTTACTAATTAAATAAAGTAGTTAACGGAACTATTACAAAGTGAATTAATATACGCTTAAATATTATAGGAATGGCATATAAATAAAGGACGAGCTCCTGTATGGGACTTTAAGGAAGGTAATATAGCCTACCTAAATATATAAAACCTAAAGACTTAACGGCCCTTAAAGAAACTTAATTGGAAGTTTATAGGCCTATACTAAATTAAGAAGAAACTAAGCCTATATGCCTATAAGCTTAAACTGCTAACTAAGATGAAAATACACCTAACGTTTTATATAAGCTTGTTGCAACCTTTAAAAGATAATCCTATAACTTGCAAAGTGCCGCCGCTACCTTCTATAATTATTAACAATAGTAATAGTTCTTACTTTATTAACTTAATTAACAATATATAATGGAAACCATAATCTAAATAATTTAAACTTCTTGTTAAGTAGGAAGGATATAAAACACGAACCTAGGAAACCTATAACTAGATTAAGGCCGACGCGCCTGCCTTAGTAAAAGAATTCCATAAAGACCATCCTTCGCGGCCTACTATAGCTAGATGGATACAATATAAAGGTAAATAATTGCCACCTAACATAAATACACGAAACACAATAGCAGGAAACTTAAAATTAAAAAGAACTTAAAATATATTACAACGCTTATAACGTAATAAGTTATAAGTTCTTAACTAAATTGAATTATTTTGGACCTTTAGCTAAAGGGGCGGGTACTATAACAGGACTAGCCCAGTTACAGTAGGAATGTCTTAGTAAAATACTTAACAAATAAATTCCAATGCTTTAATTAAATTCTGCTAAATTCTACTAAGTTAATTAAATTCTGCCAAATTCTACTAATGTAATAGAATTTGGTTAAAACCTGTTAAAACCCGCGTGTGTATATTCCCACGCGTCTACTGCTAAGACTCCCGAATATTTAGTTACAAGCTTCCTATGTTCCTTTCTCTTCTTTATGTAATGTCTTGTTCCTAGCAAGAGCTATATACCCTTAGATTTAGATAGAATTTATACTATTCCTTCGAATCTTCCCCAAAGTCTCTTTGCGCCCTTACAGTGTTAAGCTAGTTATACTTACGCTTTAGTGTCTATTTTAGCTGCCTTAGACTCTTTTAAGTCCTTAAACTTAGTGTTAAGCTAGTTATACTTGTGCTTTAGCATAACTAGTTCTAGCAAGAAAATAAGAGGTATACTCTTAGCAGCTATAAAGTTAAGCCACTTAGATTAAATACCGGTAATTAACCGTTAGTACTATAATATGCTCTCTTTACACCTGGAAACAATACTATATTATTTAATATATAATTAGCGATAATAGAGCGGAGCTGTTTATAGTGTTCTTATACCCTTAAGAGTTATAGTGGCCTTTACTAATACCTATAGTACTATAAAAGGCGGCTGCCTAGCCACTAATACGTCTATAAAAAAGCACGCGAAGAGAGATATAATACTTGCACATTTATTGCGGCCCGACTGCTTACAATTCGTAATTAATTCTACTACTCTTACTAGTTAGATAACGCGCAATTACAACCAGATGGTATAAACATGGATACTAATAAGTATACTCTAGTGGCGGTAGAATATAAGCAGAATGCCCATCTGATGCCTCTATGCGGTATACCACATTAGAAAAGCATCCTATTATCATTATTATTACTTAGAGTAGAGACATTTAAAGTAACTAAGAATATAAAGGCAGGCGAACCAATTTTATGCAAGACTAATAATAATGTATAGTAAGTTAACTAAACAATTTTAGATATTACTATATTATAACATAACAATAGCTAAAGTATACTATACAATCCTTTTTATTCAGAGTTTAATTACGCCTTTTTAATATGGCTATACCGCATTCGCTGCATAAAGAGAGACATTAATGCACTGCTTAAAGACACCCGCCTTAGCCCACTTTATGGCCTACTTAGCTTCCAATTTGCAAATTAATAGGAGGAACTAATTACCGCTATTCTATTTAGCATATAAGACGAATAATGGCTCTAATTAGAGTATAAGGTGGAATTAAATGTTAAAGGCTCTAAGTAGAGGAAATACTATATTCTTTACTAGGATGTTATAAATATAATTACCTTTCTAATTGGCTATTAACCCTTTAAAGATATACTAGCATATGCACTAAAGAGACTCTATAATAACGACAACTACTAAGTCTATAATAAGCTATATAGTAGTAACTGGTAGTAGAAGACATAAGGTAAGCTTCCTAGCGGTGCTATAGTAGTTCCTATACTTATAGTAGTTAATAAGACCCAGCTAATAATATACTATAGTAATAAATTAGCCTGGCTAGTATATCTTACTATTGGTAATCTTAACTAACAAGTCTAACACTAATAGACATCCCCTATAAATATTCTTATCAACTTTATACTAATTATTAAAGAAAAGGATAATAATATAAAAAGTAAAGCATATTATAAGGCAATAAGAACTATACTTAAACGTAAGTCCTACTTCAGTATTCTAACACTATATTCCATTAACTAAAATATAATAGTAATTAAGCATCTTGCAGAAAGCGGCATAGACCTTTAATATACAGATAATTTTATACAATGATATTATCCAATTATATATAGAATAATAGCAGACTATAAAGAACAAGTGCTGCTTACAGGTATTAAAAGCTAATAGCACTGCACTATATGCTAGGCCCCCCCTTTAAAGCGTAAGAACTTAACTAAGAAATAATATCCGCCACGCACCTATAAGGAGACAAGAAAATAGATTAAACGCTAATAACTAGAGAACATCCTTCCATCCTCAGATAACTGGGTATATCCAGTAGAATGTTTCGCGTAGCACCATTACCTATTTAACATCTATAAGGGTATAATAGTAGATGTTCTATATCAGCTTCTAAAGGGTATTGTTATACAACTTATTAAATAGGTACGGAAACTGGTAGGCAATATTATCTAGCTAAAAAAAAAGAGAAGAGGGATAAAGATAACCACAACAAATATATCTACGGAGGCTTAGCTTAATTAGCATTTTAGACAAGTTCCGGCTTTTATAGGGCTAAAACGGTTTAATAATCTATTATTTAGTAAAGTTATTTAATAGATAGGTAATAAACAAAAAGCCATAGTTTATTAGCTTGTTACTATACTAGCCCCACTACTATTATCTAGGGAACCATATGCTATATATTTTATAAGAGCCGTATGTAACTTCATTATTATAGCTTAGTATCGCACCCATAATAAGGAGATACTATGGTATATGCACCACACCCTATATTAAATTGATATGCTTAAAGGCGTGTTTTAAAGTTTCCATCTAAAGGTAAAGGATTCTAATATGGGCCATTTTAATATACCAAAATTCCATGCCCTTATATATTTTAAGGAAAATATCCGCCTATATAGATGCGCAGATAGGTACTACACTGGCGCAAATAGTAAAGCTAGACATCGTTACATTGTTAAGGTATTTTATAACTTAACAAATAAATGGGATTCGCTATCTTAAATCTAATCTCATAATTTAAGTTAGGTAGCAGTACTAGTAATGGAAGACAAAATAGCTTTTATAAATAGTAATTCTATACTACAGTCTTCCTAGCGTCTAGAGGTACAGGTTACTTAACCAATATAGCATTTAGCAGTTGCAAAGCTTCAGTAGCCTTTAGAAGACATAGATAGGGCAACAGATCTTATCTAGAGGCGTCTTAGGTTAAAGACATAGCTTTATATATCTTATATGGCAAACTGCTATAAAATCCCAGGGTTTTTAGACAGTATTGTGGTATTTATCTAAGAGTATAGGCAAAAACTATAAGGTAAATATGCCTAGAACTCCAATATAGACTAGAAAGAGAAGGACCCTTTATAGGTTAAGCGCCTACTTATTAAAATACATCTATCTATCCGCTATTAGAAACAAGACGGAAAAAATGCAACTGACCTTAAATGCTAAATTAGTAAGGTAGTATATTATATACTAAATTAGCAATGTTCTAACTAGTAGAGGCGTAATTATATATAGGTCTAAGAGTATATAGATAACGGCAACCGTATTAGAAAGGGCTATATGCTATTAGGTAAAAGACTTATAGGCTAGCTTTAGCTAATTGTTACTATTCTAGATATTAAAAGGTTAAATAAGTATGGTGTATACATGCAGTATACTGGAGCTATAGTAGAGCTGCTTTAGCCATTAAATTATAAACTGCTATATCCAACACACGGCATAATTAAGGTGAAAAGGTAGCTGCGCTTAAGCGTAAATACTAGGCAAGTACTTAGAGGTAGTCACTTTTATTTAATGCCATCTATTCTATAAAGCGCGCATATTATTCCAGCCGCTACTTCTTATCTAGATTTATACTACGTTAATAATTATATTAATTAGGACCAATATAATACTCTATACTCAGACAATTTTCTTAAAGAAGGAACTTATATTGCGTTATTATATAGAAGTTAGGACATAGCAAAAGCAGCTAAGCTAGCATAGAACCTATAATATATAATATAGTAATAAGACTATATAAGATTGTATAAGACTATATAAGATTATATAAGATTATATAAAATTATTTTATAATAGTTAAATGTGTTATAAGCTAGCATACTATAGGCTAAGAAAATAATAAAAATTAATTTACACAATTGGTATACAACTTTAAAATAATATATTACATTACGTCAATTGCATGTTAAGGAATGTGTAGTTAACTTTAAAAGTTATCAAGTTGGTCAACTGCGTATTATTTAACCTTTGAATGTGTCAAGTTGGTTAATGGCATGTTAATTACGCGAAACTCGCTTAATAAATGATAGGGTCTATAGGAAATCACATGTCCCATAGCGCACGGCTTGAAGTCTCTATATAAAGAACTTCAAGCATTAACAACATCATCTAATTAAATTCGAATATGCTAGTTCTTATTAATTAAAGCTACTGTTAATTCATTCATTCTAATCTTATTTAACCGTCAAATCTTCTCCCTTAAAGCCTTGAATTTAGGCCGTTGCCGTTACTCCTCTCCGCTATCCCCTGTCTACTCCTTATAACAAATTCTTTTAAAGACGCTCCTGTATATAGCACACGCTCTTATTCGCGTGTTCTTAATAGCAAAGGCTTGCAGACACGTCACCCTTCTATTACTATGGCCCCTACGCCCTCTACTATAGCAGTAGCTGCAGCTAAAAAGCGCCTATAGGATATTTATAAACAAGAGCAAAAAGACCGCAAGTAGGAGCGCGCTTATAAGGCAGCTTTAAACTAGGCTACCCTTAAAGCACTTGCTGCTTCTACAGCCCAAGCAAAGTTGGCTACGGAAGAAATATACCAGGCTCGGCTTGCCGCCATTAAGAAAAACCCTACTATAATTAACGCGGTGGAGACTAACTCTAGTAAGTCTTTTTTCCCTCTTACTATAAAGAGCCTAGACCTGCTTCTTCCTGGGATCCTAGTCTCCGAAGTTGCTATAATCTAGAAGGGTATATTTATTCTAGAGAACCTTGTAAAGTTATATAATAACCCGTCTAGAATTAACTCTAATTGGATAAAGTTAACGGTAGATAGAAGAGTTATTGCCTCTAGCAAGGGCTCCAGAAAGGACTTCTCCTCTATAGGCATTTGGCTTAAGGGCTTTACTAACTATAGTATTATTGTCTAAACCCTCTGGGCCATATTAACCCCCTTAGCTATTGCAATGGCAAAATTCTATTAAGCTATTATGGGCTTCTCCGCACAGTTTATCTAGAATAGTGTCCTTAATTTAGCCCTAGTTGTCCACTAAAGAGCTATAAGGCTTAATTAAACTAACCCTACTAACTAGGCTATTCCTATTAAACTATAAGCAGTTAACTATAATTTCGCTACCCTACGCCCAGCCCCATTACCCTCCTATAGTAGTTTGTTATCTAAACGCCCTTAGGCAGATATATCTACCTTATCCCTATAGGGTCAGATATACGGTAATTAGAATATAGGCTATCCATGCTTTAAATTACTATGCTCTTATTAATATCTCTATAAAGCATATAGAGGGAATCATATTAAAAAAGACTGTAAGGGGTCTCTATAACAATTTATACCCCCTCTACACCCAAACTCAATACTAAGATTTAAGGTATTTACCCTAGGGTATCCACTTTATACTTTACTATCGCCATTAAACGCACTGGCCTAGAGGGATAAGCTACTTCTATACCCTAGAGATCTCGGCCCCTTAATTAAGGGTATCCTAATATATAGCGCATGGATTAGAGTTACTGCCTCATTGCTAGTATATATATATTTAAATTAACTCCCATCTAATACTAACCTGAGGGTAATTACTGTAAAAATTACTACTAATCTACCTATTGGCCGTATTGCTATTTGTCTACCTAAAGTGATCTACTGCTTCCCCTTAGGACTTATACCTAAGCTAGATAGAACCTTCTACTATATCTATAATCTCTCTTCGCCTAAGCCTTACTAAGGTCTTTCCGTTAACGCCACTATTTTAAAGGCCTACTTTACCCTTACCTATAGCACCATAGATAATATTCTAGCACTTATCCTCCTTACTAGGAGAGGAGCCGTTATCCTTAAACGCGACTTTAAAAATGCTTTTTGGAATATCTTAGTCGCTATTACCAACCAACGCCTACTAGGTTTTAAGTGGGAAAAGACAGTATATACTAAATGCTGTCTCCCCTTTAGTCTAGCTACTGCGCCCTTCCTTTTTAACCTTTTTACAGAAGCCCTATATTAGATTCTTAAACGCCGCCTTTATTTAATTATCGCTTTCTTTATACTAGTTCATTATTTAGATAACTTTATATTTATCTTATACCAAGGCACTAGTGACATACCAGTAGTTTATATGTATAACTTTATAATTATACTACTTGGTTTCCCTCCTAATACTATAAAAGACTTCTATAGCACGGTGTTAGATATACTAGGCTATTAAATTAACACTAACACTTTCTTCTTATCCCTTAGCCCTATTAAATAGATAGTACTATAAAATCTACTTACCTTCTTTATCCTTAGGCCCCAAGTTTCTCTTAAACAGTACTAGTAACTTAGAGGTAGCCTTACTTAGGTTATAAAAGTTATTTAGTTAGGGCAATCTTATTTAAGATCGCTATAGGACCTTATTACAGCTTTCTCTTTTATAAATTGCCGCACTTTACCTATCCCGCCAGCGGTAATCTCCAACCTAGCTTAGTAGAGTAAAGCCCTAGCGCTTTAAAATGGGGTTTGCTTCTTTTAGAAGGACATTACTTACCCCTAGATCTATCTCTTTACAGATGCCTTATCTAAATATAGTTACGTCGGCTTCTTCTATAGCCACCTAGGCCACACCTCTACCGAGACCTATTCTACTCCTTATAGTTAATGGCGCCCTTATACTTCCACACTGCTATAAAATAACCTCTTTATAGTATTTCCTGCCTCTAAGCACCTCCATGCCCACATTAATGTGCTTAAAGTACTCGCTATTACTAACGCATTTATAAAATAGAGCCTTACCTGGTAATATTTATCTATTTACATCTACACGGACAATACAGTCGCCCTTGTAGGCCTGCAAAATATAGTGCTTAAAGGCCCTACTAATTTGCTCCTCTGACAAATCTTGGTCTAGGCTGCTGTATTTAATATCCAGTTATAATCTTCCTAGATTTCATCCAAAGATAATATACTAGCTAACGCACTTTCCCGCTTTAACTGGGCTATAGTTAAAAATCTCTATCTTTAGATTGATTTCTTAGTGTTAACAGCTTATCTTTAGGCTCGCTTATTAACCTACTAGGCCCGCCGCCTGCTTTTATTACCCAATTAGGCCAATCTTACTTGGTTTTAAGCCTTTTATGGCATGGCATTAAGCCTAACACCTGTAAGACGTACGCCTTAGGTATAAAGTTATAGGAGTTCTTCTGCGCTATAAGGGCTGTGGCGCTATACCTAGCCCAGTTACCCAATCTTATGGAATGGGTAGTATAGAGGATATATGGCAATAGTTCTCCGTATATGGGTAGGGTAGCTTTAAAAACCTTACGCTTATACCTTGCCGCAATCCGCTCTATATATATTAACCATATTCTCCTAGTTACAGTATTTAAGAACGCGTTACTTTATTGCATACTAAATAGGGTAACTTCCCTTAACCCTAACCTAAAAGAATCCACCCTAAAGTTGCTAATCTTATATAGTATTCTCGCTAAGATTGCGACTAGCAGTAACTTAATCCTAGGGGTAAATACCAATGCCGCCTTCTGCCTTGCCTTTATAGGGTGCCTCTATATAGGTAAGATCTCCTCTACTAATAAGCAACAGTTTAAACCATTATTTGCTACAACCAAAGCTACTCGCTTAGACGTATAGTTTAGCCCCTCTAGAGATTATCTTACCTTCCGTCTTAAACAGAGCAAGACCGATAAGAATAAGTAGGGCGTTTAAATTATAGTAGCCGTAACCTTTAACGCGGTTTGCCCTGTAGTAGCGCTATAAAGGCTTTTTCTCCTAGACCCCTAGGCTCCCTCTACGCCGCTATTTACTATATCTAGTGGTGCGGCGTTTTCCGCCTTATATATGCGGAAGACGCTTAAATTAAGACTAAACCTCCATAGCATTTTAGCTATATAGTATATAGGTTATAGCTTCCGTAGGGGCGTGGCCTAATACGCCCTAGACCATGGCTTCTCTAACAAAGAGGTCCAATGCCTAGGCCGCTAGACATTAAATGCTTTCCGCCTTTATTACTTAACCTTATAGGCTAACGCCTTCCGCCTTTTACAAAGGTTTTAACTAGGTACCCCGCTAGCGTTCTTTTTAACTCAGCCTTGCATGCAAGGCTGATACCTAAAACATATCTCTCTACAAACATTTTCCTCCCATTTAGCTGCGGTCACGCTTCGCTCTCCTTAGACCATGGGCTTATAAATTTAGGGCTATTTTTCCTGCTTTTTATAGTAAAAACTGCTTATAAAAGCTGGAAAATAAGCCCGCTATTTATAGGCCCCTAAGCCGCAGCCACTAATTAAAAAATTAATAAAAAAATACACGTGTTTAAAGAGATAGATAATAGGGTCTATAGAAAGTCACGTATCCCACAGTATACGGCTTAAAGTCTCTACATAAAGAACTTTAAGCATTAATAATATTATCTAATTAAATTCGAATATACTAGTTCTCGTTAATTAAAGCTGCTGTTAATTTACCCGCCTACTGTCACGGCACTGACCTGACGCGTTGTTATGGCTACGCGTATGCATGAGCACGGACCTGACCCCTGAGCAACACGTATATATACCTGCCTCGTCTCCTGTACATAGATCCTCACACGACATC
>Ga0307507_10003123_pt1 | contig 33010 bp, 13 predicted proteins | sample 7_EM_MG_FD_207223 | JGI IMG/M metagenome (GOLD analysis project Ga0307507, IMG submission 207223) | Populus trichocarpa ectomycorrhiza microbial communities from riparian zone in the Pacific Northwest, United States - 7_EM | ecosystem: Host-associated > Plants > Roots > Unclassified | place... | reverse complement strand
GACTTTATTATTAAGTTACTAAAGTTAAGAGATCCTATTACAGGACAAGATTATAACGTAATTTTAGTAATAGTAGATAAGCTAATAAAGTAGGGATACTTTATAGCATACACTAAAGAGATATTAGCAGAAGATATCACGAGAATCTATATAAAAGAAGTATTTGTAAGATATAGAGCACTAGATAAGATTATATTAGACAGAGATCTAAGATTTATAGTAGTATTTTAGGAAGTATTTCTGGCAGAATAAGGAGTTCGCGTAGTAATATCTACAGCATATTATCTGTAGACGGACGGATAAACAGAAAGACTAAATTAGACACTAAAGCAGTATTTAAGGCATTATATTAATTACGTATAGAATAATTGGGTATTGCTATTACCAGTTACATAGTTTACATATAATGCAACACTATAAGAAGGAATAGGGATATTACTATTTAAGGCAAATTACGGATACGAGCTAAGAATATCGTTATCGCCACGTTAAGTAAAAAAGATAAGTAGCACAGCTAAGCAAAGAATGGAGACGCTAATAAATCTTTATATAGACCTTAAAGAAACAGCTAAACTAGTATAAGAACAAATAAAAAGGTACTATAATGCTAAGAGATCTAAGGGACCAGATCTTAAGGAGGGGGATAAAGTGTAGCTATTATACAAAAATTTCAAGAGTTAACGACTAAGTAAGAAATTGGACTATGTTAGACTAGGACCTTTTAAAATTAAGTAAAGAATTTTATTAGTTACGTATAAGTTAAACCTACCAGCCAAAATAAAAATCTACCCTATATAATACGTTGCAATGCTAGAGCTAGTATACGGGAATATTAAGCCACCAGTTTACGAGGCAGACATGTATAGAGGATAAAAGGAAGATAAATAGCAAGTTTTAAAGACTATTAGTTATAAGGATGTAGATAACAAAACATAGTATAAAGTAAAGTAGATAGGCTATAGTGAGACTACCTAGAAACCACTAAGCAACTTAAGGAACGCTATAGGAAAGGTATAGGAGTATTAGAAAAAAGCAGGTTAGGTAATATTAACAAAGAAGGATCGCTAAAGAATAAGTTACCTAAGGGGGACCTAAGAGGAGCAATTGCCGGGCTACTTAGAGTTGTTTCCCTTATAGGAGGAGAGCCAGTCCTTTTATTACCTAGCTTGGATAGACCTTGTTAAACTAGTTTTTACTCCTTAGAATAGACCTTCTCACAAACACGTTTAAGACGTTAAAGATAAGCATAAGCCAAACGTTAAGCTTTAAGGACGCGTGCGGACTCTTCTAAGGTATATTAAACCTTAAGTAGCGCGGAGGCCAGCTCACCGTCAAGCTTTATAGCGGTAGATTAAATATAAGACCCTATAATAAGTTACTTAGGGAACTTAAAGACTATTAAGAGTTATAGGACGCGTATACTTAGCGTTAGAGACTAAGTGAATGTTATAGGACGATTAAATATTTGCTTTAGTACACTTAGAGCAAGAGGAGGGTTGTTAAGATGTAGGACTTGCTAGCGCAACACATACTAACCCCTCTTTAGCGTAATGAGAGTAAGGGATCGCTATCACCTCGCCTAGTAATAGTATAGAGGAAACTATATAAAGGCGACGCTTAACCTAGGAAAGAGAAGAAGAAGCTTTAGGTATAATAAGTATAGATATTAACTAGACTAATTAAATAGATATTACACCTCTAGTAGATGACTTAGAGATGTTAGGAATCTTTAAGGACAAAAATAAAGAGGAGGGAGATAGTATTACAGACGCTTTAAGTACAATATTACGACTACTTGGAGAAGAGTTGGCGGAAGCTAGTTAGTTAATATAGGTATAGTCTAGGATGGATCCAGTGGAACTATGTGATAAGGAATAGTAACCAAGGTTATATGGTGTTAAATATATTAACTGTGTTAAATGAAAGGGATATTATGTTTAATACAGACAACACGTACCTTACGTATAAGAGAGGATTTCTTAGGTGTATGGTTATATATTTAAAGGACCTTAGTCCCTACCGTAGATAGTTCTCTCCTTGTAGTAAATCTTAGAATACAATTAGAGTTAATCTATTAGGCAACCACTCCACTAGTTATTATTATGTTGTTGTTTTGTTTTTACCTATATACCTAGCCTAATAATAGAACCCACCGTAGTTCCTGCTACAAGATTCCGTTACATTAACGATACAAGCTATATATAGTACTTAGTTAAGTACTTTGTTATCTATAAAATAAGCTCTATTATCTAGAAAGGGCGTATTTAAGTTAAGAAAGGGCTTATTTAAGTTAGAGAGTCTAAAGATAGCGGAAATATTAGAGTACCTAAAGATTAATTAGCCTTAAAATAGGTTTAATAGGGGTATTTACCTATAGTCTGCTAAGTTTTTGGCTAATTATATAGGCAGGATTAAATAATGTAAGGGAGGGGCCTATAGTTAGCTCCCCTATCTTGACACCGTCTATTAACCTTACTACTTCATTTACTAAATCTTTGCGCTTCTCTTTATTCCACTCCCTAAATAAAGTAAAATAGTATCTCCTTCCTACTATAGTTAATAATTACTTTATATATTGTAGGAACTAGTATATACTTACTAAAGCGTAATATATAAGGTATGCCTTTAAGTCCTATTCTAGCAGCAGCTTATTAACAATTCTATTAACAATCTTAACTATAGTAGGCTAATAGCGGGTTTTAGTACTAAGCTTAGTGCTATCTATTCCCTGCGAAAACTTAGTAATATATTTAGATGCGCTAGAAAATATTAAATTCTAACATTTTCTATATTAGATTTATAAATAAGATATAAAGAAGTTGCTAGGAAATTAGAGTACTATATAGCGTCTCCACTAAGCTTTCTCTAGAGTTTGCTTGGTCTAAAAGTAAGCGCTTATATACCTTAGCTGTCTATTCCCCTTAGGCCTTATCTTTTAGTATCTGTAATAGGTTAATATTATTACTATTTTCCTTAAATCTCTTAACAATTTTACTTAGGATATTAGTGCCTTGCTACTTAATATTAGGCTTAATACTACTTACTAGGCGAAGCTTCTTTGCTTCTAAAGTACTAATACTCTTAGTTAGGGCCCTTGTAAGACGGCATTTAAGCGCCTTTTTAGTGGCTTGTTTCTCAAACCTTTTAGAGAATTGCTCTATAATAGAAGGCCACCTAATATTCTGCTTAATAATCTTTTTAAAGATAAACCAATTCTTCCTTAAAAAAAGCAGCCCCTAGCATAAAGAACTCTTAGAAGAATTCTTATTATTATATAGAGCATTATTGGCATTGTTATAAGACTTAGATACTTTTACAATTTTTTGGCGTTTATGGGAAGTTGTCTTTTTATCTATAGCTAACTACTAAGATCTCCAGCTACTTTTAGATATATTCTATACGCTAACACTTAAGAGGTTTTAAGCTCTAAGGGGCTTTGGCTGCGAAACGTCCTAAAAACCCTCCCTAGTAAGGCTTTTACTAGCTAAGGCCGACTTATAGAGTAAGAAAGTTGCTTAAGTGGTAAGCTTATTAATTAGTAATAGGAGGTATAAGAATCCATAAGAGTACAGCTAATATTTAAACTTTAGTAGTCTATTAACACTATACCTTTTATAAAACGTACCAGTAATTCTATAAAAAATCCCAATTATATCTAAAGCTTTTAAGTACAGAAATGTAGGCGGCCTTAATAACGCTTACTGTTACGGAGTAGGCATGAACCGGGATACAATGTACTAAACGAGGTAGTAATTGAGAAGGCTACGTACACGTAACTACGCGTGGTTGATACAAAGACATTGGATGAAGAAGAGTCTTCGTGTGCCAGGTACGGGTATAAATAGGGGTTGTAGGGGAACGTGCGTAGGTGTCTCGGGACGAACGTGAGCATGGGTCAAGAATGTCAAAACGCGCAGAGACGTGAGAACGAGTGAGTCCCGTGACACTTACTCTCGCAAGAATTTGGTCTGTATACTAGCAATAAAGTTTATATATATAATATAGAAGTAGAAACTTCTGCCCTAGCCAATCTAGTGGTTTAAATAAAGTGGAATTTATTTAAATTGTTGTATAGTACTATCCGAAACTAACTTATAAAGGTTATAGTTAAGTCTTGTTATTTAGAGGGAATATTAGGAGTAACTAGCTAAGCTGTTTAGGAAGAAAGAGTTTATAAAAGGGATTAAGCGAGCTTAAAATCCCAAATTTTTAAAAATTTAGTATTTTGAGCTCGCTTAATCTGAAATGGTAAACGCCACGTAAGTTATAAATCTTTATACAGTAAAACTTCGTTATACTGTTCAGCTCGGTAGTAAGGGGTTTGAACGTTATGCCGTATAGAAACGTTATATTGCGAGCTCACTTATTAATCGGTGCAAGAGGCTAAATTAACTCTTCTCTCTATCCATAACTGCTTAAAGAAGCTCGTGATAGTCGTCTGCTTTACTTACGCAACTTGACGGCCTTAAATTACTCTCTCTGCCTTTATAAGAGCTGTAATTAGAGTCTCATTACCCTCCTCTTGCTACCCCTTATAGAGCTTAAGGCGCTCTAGTATATCTAAAGCCTTATTAAGCTTAATAACTTGTGGCTTAACCTTATTATCGCTTTCCTTGTTATCTAGCGCATTATATAAGGGCGTTAAAATTAATTAGTAAAAAAGCGAGCAGTGTCTCTCTAAGGTTTTTTAGGGTTCTTATGGCAGTATACCCGGATCTACTGCCTCTCACGCTCTGAAACACTATGGTGGCGAAGGCACTTAAGGTCCTTAGACTTCGCCATTATATAGGGCAAGAGGGGTGTTAAATTAATAAATATTAATGGCAGCGGTGCTGGTTTGTAGGCTTAAGAGTAAGGGGTTAATGCATAGCGCTAAATTGCGCCCAGTAGAGATAGAATTTAAACCACCCCTATAATAATCTATGGATATACATTCACTAGTTGGTTAAACTATAGATTAATAAAGTAGAGGTATACAGTTAACCTCTATTAAGAATTAAGCAATTCTGTTAAAGAATGGTTGTTCCTAATCCTCTGGGGCAATTAACCTTCTATTGGGCGCCCAAATTATCTCCAAAAATAGGGTTTCCAACACCATAATTGCTCGCGCTATACCGTTCTTGTATGAGAGAGCTTTGAACGTAACGGCGTATTAAATTTGAACGTAAAGCCTTACACGCCTTATAGTAAAATCAACTGTTCCTGGCTATTGACCGGTATACCGTAGATAAACGGTGTACCAAGATAATGTTAAAACGCGGCTTTACTATATATCTAATGCTCTTTCTATCTATAAGTAATGCGTAAGCGGCGTTAATAGCATTGCCTAATAGGGTACCGCTTACTAGACTAGACAGGGAGAAGAAATTTATGTCTTAGTAGTCTTTAATACATTAATAGAAATTGGCCAGCTAGCTTAAGTCTAGAGTTTTATATTTGCAGCACGCTTTTTAAACACTCCTTAAAAAAGGAAGAGGCGATTACTATATTAAGATTATAAGTAATAAGTTACGGGCATACTTCTTAAATAGGCACACTAACGCCTTAATATAAATTTGGTGGCAGCTTAGGGTGCAATAGATATAGGTCTTTCTTTGGCTTTACAGCATACTCTACTAACGCTCCCTAAAAAGAAAGAAGTAATTACTATAGTAATACCTCTTTGTTAGGGAAGCTAACGCTAGCTTCTAGGGGAGGGCAGTTATTAATAAATCCTCAGATATATCTAAATCTTAAATATTATAGCAGGGGAGGATGGATGCTTGGTAATATATAGAGCAATTACGCCCGGTAATTAGAGACGCACGTTAACTATATAATTGCCCTATTACCTTAAGGTCTTACTAATTTTCTTTACCTTATATTCCTTGTAGATGCCCTCTACTCTAACGTAATTAGGTAAACTGTAGTCTTATTTACCTTATTTTTGCGCTACCTAGACTAATAGGACTTATTTATTAAGATAGACTCTACCTATATCTTTAATACTACCGCAATTATGCTTTCCTTTACTATTACCGCTACTATAGCTTATATACTTGCAATAGGTATTAGCATTTATATCCTTTTTTGGAAACTCACACCTTTCTACGGCTCTACTAAGGTTTTTATAGTTATTGCTTATGGGGCACACATTACTTTTATAGTTTTAGCATTTGCATTTTTAGAAATTGCTTAAAAGCAGCATAGGACTAGATAGAAGTTTAAAAATATTTCCCTAGCAGTAATAGATTGCGCGCTAGAAATGGTAATATTTCTATTTATAAGTGCAGTGCCTAACCTCCTTCTCTATAGCTAATATTATTCGCAGATCCTAAAAACTACTATATTACTTAAAATTAGCGTAGCAGAAATATCTGGGCAAGCTATCTTTTATAGAGTTCTGGCTGGATAGTCTTTTCTTACTATATTAGAGGTAGCTTTGACATTATTTTTGGCATTTATATAAGTAAAAGGTTTTAACTTTAAACTCCAAACGCTAAATTTATTAAAGTAGAACTCCTAGGATAAAAGTTAAAGTGCGCTGCTTAATATATAGTATTCTTATTATAAAGCTAATTTACCTAATTTATTTCCTAACCTAGGAAAGCTAGAAGTATTTACTTTACTTAATAAAGAAAAGCATTAGAATCTAGGGCTAGATATAAGTTATCTTACTATTTCTTATAAGTGTTACAATTATTATATCTCTAGTCCTCCTACTAAAACTTCCAAAGAATAGCTTGGCTATATACTAGGTACTTTTTTCTAGCTACTCTTGTTTAAATCACTAACAGTTATAGGGAAATTTTTGCTTTATGTCTATCTTTAACCTTGCAATAGAGGTTACTTATTAAACTAGATCGGATTTCCTTACCACTATCTTAATACTGGCTTTAAGTCTAGAACCCTATATCTTAATACCCCACTCCTTACCTTATATGTCTTATTAAATGTTTTATTAAATGTCTAAATACCTATTTCTATTACCAAATGTCAACTACGTCGTTATTCTATTTGCAACCTATTTATTACCTATCTAGTATATATATAGAGGCTCTAGAGCCCTCTTTAATAGACAGAGTTCTTATACCTTATTGTCCAGTTAACATTACTTAATAATATCTAGTTAGGCTATATCTTAGTACGGCATTTAACGATATTACTTGCGTGAGTATTTAATTATCTAGTTATTATTTATGCATACTAAGTCAACATCTCATCTTTATGTTCTTAAGGTTAAGATGGATAAATATATCCTTTAGGGAGACTGGTTAGAAAAACTAAGGACTTGGAATTATAGGCAAGTTATAATATCACTTACGGGCATATAACATATTAGTAGGTGGATAATGGGAGATAGTTAACAATCTGTATCCTAACTAGCCACGCCCACTAACTAACTTCCAATATCGCGCAGCCCTTAATAAATTTCGCAGATAGATAACTTAGCTAAAATATTCTGCTATTTAGATAAACCGTATTCTGCTAAGGCGGTATAGTAAATAATAATACAATAGTCTTGCCAAAGGTTATATAACGGCACGAGTTTTATCCACAACTATTATAACATAGCTCCTCACTTTGCTTTATTAATGCTATAGATTTTCTATCTAATTGAGGTAACCTTGCATAAAGTTCCTAATTTTTTCCAACTTGAATTCCAACTTGAATTTGCAGAAATTAAGGGCATAATAAGTGTATAGGGCTGGTCTGATTTGTCCTATTGCCACAACCTCCTCTTATAGGGGAGTTCTCCATTAGTTATAACAAATAGTTTATACTAATACGTCTAATCTAGTAAATAGTGTTTTATAAGTCTCTAGAGGAGTTTATATATTATTTATAATATAAATAGGTCCAACAGCACTAATAAAGGTAAGGTATGTTATTAGTGCTATAAACACAGTTCCCGGCATAATTCGGCCCCTATTTACACTCGCAATATCTCTAATATCCCTAATATACTAAGTAAGGATAGTCGCTTTTCCTATATAAGGACTGGGTTTGATTTAATTTAGTTAATTTTTAATTAGAGCATATATTTTGCTGACCCGTAATTAGGTTAATAGGAGCATTACTACAAAAGATAGTGTTTTGTCTATAATGTTTACCACAGTAATGCCAATATTAGTAGGTCTGGCATATCTTTGCTTAGAGCACTATGAAATAAATATATAAAATAAATCTCTTATCCCTTTAAAATATTTTAGATAGGATCTAGAAGGGATATAACGGGCTTAGGCTAATTATTTTATTAATTATATTAGATAATGCTTTTAAAGGAAACTCTAATGGTTATTATAACAAATGGTTATCGCGCTTACCTATATACATAATTACCTTGCTTATGCTGGCGTACGTTTTTAGTTGTTATATTATATCACCTAACCTAGATAATAAGGTAATTAATTAGTTAAACAAAGATTCTTAGGGAACTTATACTTTTTTGCCGCTTTGTATATCCTTAAAAGGTTTCTAATTGCTAGCGCCCTTTAATTAAGATCACCACTTATATATAATAGCTATCCGCCATTATCCTATAAGGCCTTATACCGTTATAGATCTAGATTGCAGCATTAGATCTAATTATAACCTCGTTTTAACCTGCAACAAGAAATGTTTTAACGTAGTCCTCTTACGATATCCACCTCCAGGCTTTAATAAGGAGTATAGTATTAAATGCCAATTACTCCAAAAGCTTAATTGCGCTATAGAGTCCTATAAAAACCCTGAAATGGATATAATATATAAAGAAATATCCAATCTAGTTACAAGTACCTGTTAGCCAATATTCCAAGAACTTGCTCCTATTATTGAAAATAGACCTTAAAAAAACAATCTGTATACATTTCTAAATCTAAATACCTTTAAGTTATAGCTGGTTACACTTAAGGGCAAAGCAAAAGTTATTAAATAATAGACTCCTGTGTTACCTAGGATGCCTTAAATATAGGATTTATTAAATACCAAAAGCACTCTGCCTAAGTTTTGCTCTTTAGAGGTTAAGGTATTAGATAAACTCCTAGGGGCTAGGATATTAAAAGTCTTAATTAATGGCCGGATAAGCTGCTATAAAGTAATTACTAAATATACCCATAAGTCCATTGCTTAAGAATTTAATTTGCTGCGATGGATACTAGATTTTAACCTTCCTTATATTTGCGTGCCAAAGCTGGTTAGATATATTAAGTCAGATTATAATAATGTAATTGCCGTACTTTATAACTATATTTAAGCCAACCTAAATATACTGAACCTTAATCTAGTCCGAATCGATTCTATAAACAAATTCTAAAGAGTAAAATAAGCAAATTAAATTCGGCACACTGTTACCCAACTTTATAACATTGGTATTATCTGGGGTAATAGGAAGCTAGGAAATGTATTAATTAACAAGGACAATAGTGCATAGATAATTGATTTTAGGGGGGGCTAAATAAAAGGTTAGGTAAAGCCAGAATTAGCCAAGACTATTAAGGGTGACTTATAAGCCCTAAAGAATATTATTAAGTTTTTAGAAGTTTAGCTATTAGTTAATAATAACCAGTGGTTATCCGGATTTTTAATAGGGTATTGGTCTGTCGCTGGTTTCCTAGGTAAATTACTATATTAGTATACATGGGCCGACACAGATTTGTAGATTAAAGGAAAGAGTTAGCTTATAAGCAGCCTAGAGGAAAGATGGGTAGATAAATACATTATTGCTTGGTCTAATTTTTCCGTATCCACGTACTTTAGCTATATAGTATATCTAGTAGCGCCGGAACGCTATCATAATGATTTTAAATATATAAAAAAGTTCTTGCCATTACTACGTGTTGGCTAATTATATAAATAACTGGAACAACCGCACTCTATAAGCACTCCTATAGTATCTATATTACCAGAGTAAGAAAACGGCTTAAGCTAACACTGCAATCTTTTTAGATAAACATGCCCCTAATGTAGGAGATAAAACGTCTAAAGAGCATATTTCTTTCAAGTTTTATAACAGTAAGGCGTGCTCTGTTAGCGTATAGCTATAGCTAAAGATAATGTTTTTACTAGTAAGGAAGTATTAAACGGACAATTAGGAATAAGAACTCTATCTTATTAAATATAGCTCTAGAAGCTCTCTATATAAATAAGGTAGGTTCAGGCAACTAAGACAAAATAGGTAATAGAAATAGGTAATAAGATATAGGGTACTAGGCATTAGAGACAGTAGTAAGGAAATCCGATTTGGGTCTATAGGAAGCCATTTCCTATACTTTACAATGTCTAACTAGGTTTATAGAACCGTTTAAGCGCTATTATACAAACCTATAGCAAGCATATAGATATCTCTTTAAAGCAATATAAATCTACTACACTAGTTGGCACCATATTATTATCCACTATTATTGCCTCCACCTCTACCTCCTATGTATCCTATTTATAGGTAGGGCCTTTACCTAAAAGCTAGTATATAAAGGAAATCAAATACCGCTATATTATATACAGCGCCACAATAGTTATAAAGTATATCCGCTTTATACTAGTAATGGTCTCCTTCTTCTGTAAATTTTGCTATTATATACATAATTTAGTCGTATGGGTAGACTATAAGTCCGTTAACCTTTATCCTAGTTAGTTTAAGTTTCTATAAGTGATGCCGATTTTAAAGGTAAATAATATATAGTGGAACTTAGCATTGAATATAGTTTATTGTATAGTAATTAAGCAAATAGTCTTTATAATAGGTATAGTCCCAACAATTCGCTCTCTATATTTTGTCTCTAAAGCTATACTTCTTTTTATAAAAAGTATATAAATCTTCGAATTTTATCCAGTTTAATAGATAGGTACTATAACTGCTAAGTGCCACAGTACCCATCTGCTTTCTCCCATTATAGATAGCTTTGCCATTAAGACTGCGAATAGCTCTGTCCCTGCTTTCCTTATCTATGTTATGAAATATTCTTATATAAGCTGTTTTTATAAGCGCGAATATTAATAGTGCTTGCTATTGGTTATTGATATAATTAAGAATTTTAATTATAGAGTTAATTTTTTTATAGTATTTTATAAGGACGTTCTAAGCTTGGTTGTAGTCCATATAGGGAAGTAATCTCAAAAGTGCTTGTTTGTCTATGCTCTTAAATAATTTCTTATAATCGTTATGTGGTATTTCTTAGAGAAAAGCTCGGCATATATGCAAATTTATTAACTGGCTTATATGTTGCTAATATATTATAATACGCATATTGTGGTCGCCATTAATAAAATAGTTTACTTTATTTATATTAATAGATATATTAGGCCAAAGAAGTATATCGTTATTCTAAAATAAAAACATCTTTAAATAATAGAGTTAATAGGTATTCGCAATAAAGAACTAGCTTCAACCCTTTTATAGTAAGACTTACGACGCTTAATAAAGTAGGTTTATAGGGGGTAATTTTAGTAAAGGGGTTACCTTTTTAAGAAATAACCTTTTAGAAGTAATTACTAGATCTTATCTACCTCGCTAGTTTATCTAATTACTATAAGTATATTTTACGCCTAAGCTAAAAGCAATTAGTTAAGTTACCAAATATAAAATACTAAAAATGTTATTCTTTCTTTAATGCTGACGCCAGATAAGGAATGATAAAACTATTACAGCTAGCTAATAACCTTTACTTTAGGGCTTTTAGTTAGTAGTATCCTACTTCTTTTAAAGCTGCTACTCCTACTTCTTCTCTTCGTACTTCTCTTTAAATAGTTTCTTAGCCTGTTTAAGCAGATCTTCTCCAAGATTATCCTCCGCTACTACTAATAACGCCTATCTAATAGTGCATCGTATAGATCCATCCTCTGTAACGTAAAGTGCCTTAATATACTTAACTATATAATCGTTATCCTCTCTATTATGTGGATATCTCACCATTTTCTAAAGCTACTTCTTCTGTTGTAGGTCCTACCCCTCTTCTTTAAACTTTGTCTTAAATAAAGCCTTAAACTGGCTATAATGCTCTTCTCCTACTAGACTATCTATTGGTACTTCTAACAACTCCCATCTTATAGTAGATAACATAGACCCGTTATTTATAAGGTGAACAGCTTTAACACATTTAACTATGTAACCCATGCTCTTTTTATTAGGTGGATATACGTAAAGAAGCATTTTCTTCGCCTTTCTAACCTTTCCCATTTTTCCCCTTAAGCGTTTACGTCGCTTAGTGGATTAACTATCTTAAGGGAGCGCAGAGGAATTAATAAGTAAGGCAGGCCGTTTTTAAGTAAAAGTATTTCAAGGTAGAGCATTAATGCTAAATAATAGAGCCTTGGCTTAAAGTGGAGTGTATTGACTTTGCTACTCTAATAATAATTAGTATATAGGGTCTAATCTACTTACGTTCTTAGCTAAGCTATACTTATAGGTAGCATTTTCTAAGGAAACGCATTAGGTGGGCTAGGGTGCTTTTAAGATTATCTTAAGCATACCTTAATAAGCTCTTTAAGAATATACTCTTTTTATACTTACATTAATCTCTATAGGATTGCTACTAATATAATACTTTATAGCTAAATCGCTTTAAGGGGTGTTTGCTCTAAATAATAGTTACTATCTTGTCTAGAGTCGACCCCCTTACTACGAAGGTATTCGCCGTAAACGTTATCAGTATTAACCTTAGTTGGACTTAGTGCGCAAAAATCGCTAACCCCTACTGCAGATTCGTCCTATAGCTCTTCTTTAGCAAGTTTATCGCAGAAGTTAAAACGTCTGATCCTAGTTATTTAGGCGCGGTCCAGTCTATTCTATGGCCTAATTACTTACCCTTAGAGAGTATTGGCGTTTTGATTACTTATATAACTACTAGCGCTATTAGAGCTAGAGCTACTCTTATATATTTTGGAGCGATTAGGGGCCAACTCCTCGCCCCAGATGCCTATGTTATTTATAGTTCTCTAGGGATTGCTTTAATTGGAATTCTTAAAGGGGTTTAGAGGGTATTCTAAAACTAAAATAGTTCTAACTAGCTTCTCTAGCTGCTTATCTACCTTATTAGCACCTTTGCTAATATTATAGTTTTGGTCATTAAGACTCTAGCTACTGTTAATGCTATTAGTGCTTCCTAGGTTAGCACTTAGATAACCAACCATAATATTACTTAGGATACTAGAAATAGGAGTAAAAATAGTTTAGCCGTCAACGGTAGTAGGCTTAGGGCTTTGGGCGTCGTGGTAGAATAGGCCGCTATACAGTTTTCTGGTATTTAGTGTAGCTGGTTTATCTTTAGTATAGTATAAGCAATTTTCTTAGGCCGGTTACGGAGGAATCTCAAATATAATATGTTTACCCTTACTGTTAACCAATACTCTAGTCCTAGCTCTAGCTCTAGCTCCAGATTTAGACCCAGATTTATACCTATTATAGAAAACACTATCCTCCTGGCCCGTATTGTTAGCCAGCTACTTAGCGGCTATACGCCTAGGGCTAGGACTAGCTATTAATACGCTTCTCTAATATTCCCTAGAAATAAGGTCTTCTACCTTTAAAAGGAAGTTATTGTTATTATTATTATCTTTACTATTATCGTCATTGTTATAATCGTTATTACGGCCACTAACACTAGTTTTCCAATAGGATTGTCGTTTACGATAGATGATTTTCCTATATAGCATTAGATGCTATTACTATAACCTAGCTATATATGTATCTATCTTAAGTCCTAGTTAAGCCATCTCTAGCTTCTTAGCGCTCTATAACTTTTTTTTTTGGAATAGGACCTATAAGATCTATAATTGGTATAGAATAGTTGTTTCCCTTAGTAGATTTCCAGCTTTACCCGCTAGGTTTTAAGGCAGACCCTTTAAAGTAGGGCGATTAAGAGACTAGTCTAGCTTTAGACCTCTAGTGTTCCATTTATAGGTTAAAATTTGGGACGAAAAGATATAGAATGGGTAAGTAGTCTTTTTAAGTAAGATAATCCAGAAATAAGCGAGAGAGAGTGTTCTTTATAGGCGTGCTTTTAGCATAGCTTGGTCCTTAGCTTGCCGCTAACCTTGCTAAAGTAGTGGCTTAGCTTAGGTAGCTTCTAGCGAAGACATTATAGTACATAAATATTACGCCTATCCCCTTGGAATTGGTAGTACCTCTAGTGCTAGAATTGGCTTAATAAGTTAGCCTCTAGCCAGAGGAACCACTTAGAAGGTTGTCTAAGATTTGCGTGTCATTCCCCCTACTAAATCCTTTAACTTTTTTTGTAGGATACCGCTTCTTTTAGCTAGTAAATATATAAATAGGTGCAACCATTGCTGTCTACGCCTTACTGTACTAGGGCCTATATTAGTAATGCTTTATCTATAACTCCTAGAAGCAGAGGTAGTATTAGTATTTATTAGTGGTATTAAGTTAGCTTACTCCGCCCCTCTTGGCTATATTACTACTTACTTTCCTACAAATTTAAAAGTGGATACTTTAGGTGCCCCTTATATAGTATAATATAGACTCCTAGATGGACGACTTACTATAGCATTGCTGTTAAATTAAGGCTGTGTATCCTTAGCTATTTATTATAGAGTTTAAATCTAGCCTTTCTAAAGCGGACTAAAGCTAATGCTTAGGATTTAGGAGGCTAATAGCAAACCCTAGATCTTAGTATATTGGCCTTAATTTGTGGTATTTAATTGCCGTAGCGTGTTACCCATTCTTATATAAGACAGAAACTCCATAGTGGAGACGGAGTCAACTAACCTAGAGTTATTTGGCGAGCACTCTATATTAAGCATTAATAGGAGTATGCGGACCCGTTCTACCACTATAATAGCTTTATATAGTAAGGCATTTTCTTTATAGTTATAAGGTTAACATAGCGGTCCTTTAACTAAGTCTATTTATCCTCTAAGCCTCCTGTTGCCCTTTACTACCTCCTGCCCCACTTATACTATACTGCTACGGTAGTTATATTTTAGTAACTAGTTGCAATTTAGGCTCTGCAAATTCTCATTCTAGCTATAGCCACTTAAGTTATACTCTTAAAGCGGTAAGGATAAAGCATATTCTTTAGTTATTTATAATAATAATATAATAGAGTGCTAGTACTAAAGCAATTTCCGGTACGACGTATAAGGGTTAAGTTGGTATTTTAACTCTAGACAGATAATCTTCCGTTAGAACCAAGAAAATAGAAAATAGTTAAAATAGGGCTATATAGATGTTAGAAGCAAAGACTAAAAATATAAACAGCTATAAGAAGAATACTAAAGAGGAAAATAAATAAAAAGCAAGGCAGAGAGAAAAAAAGGCTTAGAGGATACGTAATATCGGCCTCCCTAAATCTAATACAACGGTAGTATATAGGCCCTAAGAACGGAAATAACAGTCAAACATTTAGAAGTTAGCTAAGAGGGTGCGCATCTTAGTGTTAGTTGTGATTGGAAGGTCGGCGTTAAGGAGTAGGCGTAGGGCAATAAGGGTGGGCCCTTATAGCAGGGGTATAGTAAAGGCAGAAGTGGAATTCAATAGTGAAAGAGCTGGTAGGGAGGGCAGTAAAGGTAATAAAGCGTTTTATAGACGTCAAAGGCGGCGGTCGATTAAGCGAGAGAGCAATGCCTAAAAACGGGTGTTAGGGCCCCGCTAAACTTAAATAGGCAGCGCACCTGGACAGAGTTTACAATAATCTGACTTTTAACAATATTATTAAGCACTTACCACCAATATTGGTATATCCAGTAGATAATTTATATGGGAGAGTATCCTATTTGGCCCACAAAGCAGACATCCTAAGCCTTTTGCCTTAAGGAACAAAAGGCCCTTCTTAACCGCCAACCGCCCGCCTCCCCCCCCAAAAAAGACCTTACTAATAAAAAACGTAATCAGGCCACGTGTTTTCGCGATTCTACCGCCTCTCCCCCACTTTAAATCTCCTGCCAGTCTTATATAAATTCACAGTTAAACACCTTTTTTACCGCCTTCCGCTATCTAACTTCTCTACCACCGCCTTTTGCCTTCTTCTCCACCGCGTTTTCTATAAAGCAACCTCTCCACCACCACCTCCGGACCTTATAGCTGCCATCCCAGACCTTCCCGCCGCCTCTAAACCTCCTCACTACCTCCAGACCTTACCACTGCTCTCCAGAGCCTTTAACCGCCTTTAGACCATCCCACTACCTCTAGAACTCCCTACCACCTCTAAACCTTCCTATTGTCTCCATATTAAACTTACTATAATAGTACCCGCCTTTATAGCACCCGCCTTACTAGCACTACTAAGAACCTGTGCTGGCCTTAATAGCTGGAAATATTTACACAGCCTTTTTTAGCAAGTTTATCCTCCCTATATACTACCTCCACAAGCACAGTTAACTGGGAAGAGAAGGGGAAACTAAAGCAAATAAATAACCATTAGGTACTATATAGGTGGATATATAATATTATCTTCTTCTATATTATTCTTCTTCTAACTAGCCCCAGGATTTGGCCTTTTTAATTATTATATTACTTAGCAACTCTAACCTCTCCTCTATAGCTATTATATTCTCTAGTACCTTATTACTAATAAAATCTCTACCTCACGCCTTAGATATAAGCATAATACCACTTAACAATCAGTACCATAATAACTGCATATATAAGCTGTAGGGGTCACACTAACTGGGAACTATTTTACTATTAATATTTATTATCCTAGTCCCTTGTAGATCCAGTACTACCCTATTAAAGTTTCCACCTTACACCTTATAATCTATATAGGCAAATGCTACCGCGCATAGTAATCCCCTACAAGTAACATTATTTTGTTGCTATAGCCATTTCCTTCAGCACTCTATTTTAATACTTATAGGCATTAGGAGGATAGTGCCAGGTAGCATACTAACAAAATAGAAATCTCTTATTATCTTTGCCGCTAGGACAATCCTAGCTAGCAGACTAAAATGTAGGATAGTATTAGCTAAGATGCGATAACCTAGGTATGCCTTATTAAAAATAACATCCAAAGCTATATAAGCGGCACCATTAACCAGCTTCAGGCCTTAGTGGGTATTATAGTTCACAACAACCAGCATACTAAGAACAAATATAAAAATGGCTGGTACTAATATCTTACTATTATCTCCCTAATTTAAGATTATAAGGGCCTCCTCCTCTATAGGTTCGCTATCTCTCCACTTATATTCAGAAATAAAGATCTAAAAAAGCTCTTACCGTTAACTCTAGAAAGAGAGTGTGCCTTTAAAATTCATATTCCAACAGTTCTTATTTAGCGGCGATACTACTATTATATCTAACTCCCATAGAATCCGTCTACCCTTACGGTAGCATTTATTGTTTAAGAATTCTATATTAGACTGGTCTTGCACACCTTATTAAATCCACTTTAGCAGCCGCTATAATTATAGATCTTCCGCGGCACGGACTTGTTCATTTAGCATAATTACTATAGTAAATTTTTTCCATAGACTATAGGCTTTGTTATACTAGTACCTCTATTCTGTTCTAAAGGTTTTCCCTCCATCCTATAAAAAGGCCGTACTAAGGAGGAGAATTGGTCTCTCTTATATAGGGCAAAACTAATAAAAATCCCTATAGAATAGGATAATAGGGATCCTACTAAATTCTTACATTAACCCCTAAAACCAGCGGAGATGCTTATTAATAGTATATAATGTCCACGCACTAAGTATACTAACCTTATCTATAATCAGTAACTATTTCTCCTACCAGTCTATTTTGGTCTTGCCGTTAATATAAAGACCTACTAAACTAAATAGATTAAATCTATCTATATCCTTACTAGAACCTACCTAAGAAGTATCTTTTAATAAATTACACGCCGAGTAAATAGTGATCCCATTAATTCTTGCGGCTATAGTCCCTAAAGTCGCCGTTACTAATAAACAATGCGATATTCCCTTGCTTATAAACAACTCTGCAATTACCTTAATAATCTAAGATTTACCAGTACTACCTTTACTACTAATAAATTGGAAGAGCTAAGGAGTTTCTTACTTGTTATAACATACGCGATCCAGTTGGCGGCATATTAATTAGAGGGCAACACTCTGCCTTTAGTTAAGCATAAAAGACTCAGCCAATTGCCTCCCTATCTTAGATAATAATGTAGATACACTAAACCAAATATCCATAAATAATTCTGTGCCCTGGGCAAGGGTCTCTAAGTCTATAACTATAATATAGACATTTTAATCTCCAAAACCGCTTAGCGCACTATACACGGCTGCGCTATAAGCTATTATATTAACATCTAGCAGCCACTATATCCCCTTAATTATCTTTACGCACTCTTTTAAGAGGCTATTTTACTGTAACTTAATATACCTTAGATCTTCCTGCCTTGGGATTTCTATTTGCAAAAACGGTTATCCTAGAACACTTAATATCCTTTTTCCTCTCTTAGGAACCATTATAGTATAAAGATCATCGGTTAAATATAAGGCCATTGCTTAGAATTAATATAATTTCTATACTATAACCAAAATTTCCTCTAAACCAGCTATAATCTACTAACTTCCTATTATACTACTAAGTACATTAATTAAGCGTATCGTATTGCCAATATTGTCTAACTAGTAGACTGTTCTTAATTCCTTATTACCATTAGCTATATTTAACTTAATAGCTTCTTTTATAGGATCCAACTCTCTAGATATAGCAGCCTATTGCTTTACATCGCGGTTCACATCTTTAGCAGATTAGCGTAGCAACTGGATATTATTAACAAGGTATAATAACCTCCAAGATAAAGCTTGCCTTTCCCTCTCCTAAACGGCATTAATATCGCTTGTTGCCTCTAATAAAAACGATTCCCACGGAACGAACAGGGCAAGGTGTTATACGGCTGCCCTATATTAACAGTATTAGTCTTCTTAGATACCCTTTCTACACCTATCTAAAACGGGTGTTTACTGTACGCACCTCCTATATATCTCGTCATCCTCACTAAAGTTTACGCTTAAGTAACTGTCTAGGCAGACAATTGCATGCTTTTCTAGGTCTCGCAACGCCTACACCCACGTCTATAAAAGCGGCCAAGTACTATCAAATTCTATCTCTCCTTAAGCGGCTGTGACCTTGCCTTTCCGCTTCAGTTTAACTACAGACATATAGTTATAAAGTAATAGCCCCTACAGAAGTCTGCCGTAATATGGATATACCTATATAAAAGAAATCCTCTATCTAGCCTCTTCTAGCAGCACTGTTTTATTGGCTCTTTTATCCAGACTCTCTACACCACCAGTATACTATAGGTGGCGCCATTGTTGGAATATATCCTAATAAAGGATAGATACATTTATAAACGTCTAGGTATTATTATTTGTAAATTCTATTTTGTAACCTAGCAGATAAGTAATAACCTCTACCTGCAACAACGGCCGCTCTGTGAAAATCTGGTTCATAACCCTTATTAAGAACTGCTACGTTCTGTTCTAAAAACCGTTACCCTCTTTATAACTACCGGTCGTCTCTACCTAGCGCTCTGTAATTAAGTCGTCTAGAAGACAGAATACTTCTGCCGCCGCAGCTACCCATTTCAATACCAGGTCCTCAACTTTGGTCGCATAATTTATTATATAGAAGATAATTGCTATCATCTTACGCTATATAGTAATAAATAAAATATTATAGTTATGCCGTAACCCTACTATAATGGCCTTGTTCCACCAATTTACTATATTATAACTATGTTGAATCTATAGCACCCTATCTATAGTAAACGCCGTCTTCTCTACTAATCTCTACGGAGCCTTAAACCGGTAGAGGTCTCTCTTCCTTCGCGACCCCGTTATAGAGTATTTTATACAAGTTAGGCTATAAGTGTGAATCTGCATAGAGCTAGCATAAAAATTAGCATCCTTATTAAATGCAGCCGTAAATTGTTAGCTGTTTTATAGCAGTAATAATATATCTAACGTTACTAACCTCTCTATATAAACTACTAAGAATGCTTCTTAATCAAGATCCTATATTATTAACCCCACATTAAACAACTCTATATAATAGAAAGGACTATATAGCGAACTAACCTCTATAAAGACACTATCCACGTACTAGATAACCTGCTCCCAATATACAATTTAATTATCCCCTACTATATCTTGCAGGGCGGAAGATAGGTTTATGTTTCTATAAAGCCAGAGGAGTCTATCAAGGTAAAGCGCGCTGCGCTCGTTCGTCTCTACTGCACTAAAATACTAGTTAATGCACCTAAACACCAATTCCTCCCCTGTCCACATATAGTACTTAAAGAACATAGAGATCTCCCTATAGAAAAATATTGCCGAACTAATAGGATCTAATATCGCCAGTTGTGCCCGCTTATACATTAAATTAAGGCTTATTAGAAACGCTTCTACTTCTTTTAGTTTGCGACTTCTATATACTACCAGCCTTAGCTTTACTAGGTTTGTGATATTATTTAGGTTTAAGGTAAACCATATAGCCGGGATACTATACTAAACTATAAGGGACTTAATCCTTTACTATATACATAGGCAATGCTCTCTAGACATCGGCTGGTAATACCTATAGAGCAATAGGCTCCTTAACAGCTAGTTAACGCCCTTATTAGTAGTTTTTCCCAAAACCTCTATATCCTTCTTAGCCCTCTCTAGCCTCTTAACGCTTAGTACCTATACGATGCGCTCCACCTCTAAAAAGTTCTTCCTTTTTACGCTTAGCATACTAACACGACAATTTATTAACCTAACCAGTATATTAAAGACAAGGAATATAAAAATATAGTAGGTTATAAAACAACCACCATATTACTAGAGTACTAATCGTGCCTATACCTCTAGGCTTATGTTCCGGGATAATAGGAGACTCTATGCCGTAGCATCTACCTTAGGAGCTACTCCCGCACCCTCCACTATATCTTTAATACTCTCCTCCGCTTGGCGTAGCCCCCTATTTCTAAACAGGAATAGCGTTGGGAACGTCTTTGTAAAAAACTAGGTATTAAAGGAATTAGTAAACTTGTTACCTTAAGACACAACAATATAAGGCTTAGAGGCATTTTTATACCAGATCTTAGCCAATCCCGCCTAAGTACTCCTACTAGTTTAGTTACAGAAATTGTTTCCCCCTAGAGCATTATAGATATACTATAACTTCTCTATATCCGCAACGTCTGGTCCAGTATTAAGGGCAAATATCCTAGAAGAGCTGATCTTGTAAGTGGTCTTATTAGCACTATTAAGGTCCGCCTTATAATCACTATCTTTACCATCTTTATAATCCCCTTTATCCTCCGCCTTGTGCCTATTACTTACTGCATTACCCTCCTAGCCAAGCACCGCTATAATTTCCTAAATGTCTACCAGGCCATCCTCCTCCAAACTACGCTCTATATGCGGTATAACCTACCTAGTTCGCACCTTCTCCTATATTAACGGCTCGTTCTATTCCAAACGCTTATAGACTTAAGAAGGCATACCGTGCGCCGGCGCCTCCCACCTATTTATTTCGGCCGTGTTAATGTCAATATTGGCATATAAAAGATTATGCCTCTTTAACCACACCAGCGCTCTCTCTATAATATAACGCCGTACTAATAGGAGTGCTAAGAGGTTACTTAGTGCAGGTTTCTCCCTTCCTTGCTATAATATATATAGATCTTATCCAGAACCCTTAAAAGTGGATAAGGTAAAATGATTATTATAAGCTCCTGCACATTGTTAAAAAACACTATAATATGCCCTTTAATATGTTTTAGATATATTACGCTCTATCTTTAGCTCTTTAAGATGCTATACTTAGTAATAAACCTATAATAGGAGTTTAGCGTAATAAGCTTCTCCTTAATTAGTATAAGTCCCTTTAACTTATCTAGAAATATATGCTCACATCCTAGCTTAGCATATAGTATAATCGCACTAAAAAAAGCACCTTGCCTTAAATACCTTGCGCAATCTACACACGCGAGAATTTCTTCCCTAATAGGAAAACAGCTGCTGTATTTAAAGGGTAAATTCTTCCTCTTTTTAATCTAACTTGCTATCTACATATCCTAACCAACCTCCTGCAGCTCTGTCCTACTAAACTTATAATAACAGATTCCGTAGGTATATATTAGCAAGGTATTCCTGTTATAAAACGCTTTATAAAACTCCTAAACCGTAAATACCTTCCTAATAAGAGGGATTGGTATACACTATGCCTGTCTATAAGATAGTCGCTCTTTCTCCGTAAATTCCTTCTCTAGACACTATAGAACGCTAGTAAGGTCTTCCTTCTATTTATTATCACTCCTTTTTTAGCGGACTATAGTTCTAGCATGTTTTAGCTATTCCTTATTACTCCTTTCCTAACGGGCCATAGTTCTAGCACGTTTTAACCGTTCCTAATCGGTTTTACTAATATACTTTCTCTTCCGTTATAGCAGGCGGATAGTTAACTCTATAATATAGCCTTTTTATACCACGTCATCCTTAGCAGTGGCAATAACTTTATAGGGTGCTATGCTTTCCTACCCTTAAGCCTAGTATCTGCGAACCTACCTATTAAGTCTTGCCTGCTTATACTCCTTCTGTACGGTATTAAATATATCCGCCAATATGCGCATCCCTAAACCCGCAAGTGCTATATTCTGCCAATTATGTCTATTTACGTCTAAGACGTAGTTAGAATCTGGTAGAATCGCTCTACTTCCTAACACGGTTTAATTTCGCTCTGCCCCGGTCTATTTAAACTCCTATATAGCGTTAAATATATCCACTAACTTACGCGTCCCTAAACCTGCAAGCGTTATGTTCTGCTAATTGTATCTATCCATATCTAGGCCACTAATAGAATCTGGTGGAATTGCTTTGCTTTCCTATATAGTTCAATTTCGCTCTGCCTTGGCCTGTTTAAACCCCTTCTATACGGCATTAAATATATCCGCCGACGTGCGTATACCTAAACCCGCAAGCGCTATATTCTGCCGATTGCGTGCATCCTGGCGGTGTAATAACTTAAATAGAAATAGGGAATCTTAATTATTTTTATTTATATTAGTCCGGTTTAACCTACACCCTTTATATCTCTCTATCCCTGCTATACTTTATAAATATAGCATATTAAATCCTAAATTTACGCTTCTACAGCAGGATACCTCTTATTTGCTATTATTACACTAAATACTAATAGCGTTACTAGTCCTCTAACCTAATCTAGCTCCTTATACGCTTTACCTTATTTAGCTTATAACTTAAACTTAACTCCTTACCCCGCAATTCTTTTTACTTATACTTTAAATATAATTATCGTAAACAGATTCTATCTATAATATATATAGCTTTATACCCTATTAGACTTATTCTATTTAGATACCAGAATATATCTCCCTAATTATAACTACAAACCTACTTTCCTTTTTATTACACATTATATGTCCCACTAGGATATTGAAATACATCTCCCTAACTATAACTTTAACGCCACTTATCTTTTTATCACCCATTATATATAGCACGTGTTATCCTTCCAGCTATAGCACTATTTATTATAAGGACCTTTTTGCGAGTTCTATAACCTTCCCTAATTACAACTTCAAAGCCACTTTCTTATTATAAGGACCTTTTTGCAAATTCTATAACCTTCCCTAATTATAACTTTAAAGCCCCTTTCTTTTTTATTACCTATTATATATAGCACGTGTTCTCCTTCTAGCTTCAGCATAAGGTCCTTCTATAACTTTTATAACCTTTATAAGTTAAACCATCCCTTCTATTCCCCGCATTTTAACAAAGTTTAATATACTAAAGGAATCTTTATACCTATCTCTCGTAATTAACTCTCCGATTATTACAATCCTCCAATACTATATATTCTCCACTTTATATTAAACCTTACCTCGCTAACTAATGCTATATACCCTCTACCTTATATTAAACCTTACCTCGCCAACCTTATCTATTCCGTGTATATCTTGACTTTTAAACTATACTACCCTAGGCCTTAGTCTATAAACCTCCAGAAACCGTTTATGTATTTACATTTACAATCTACCCTCCTTATATAGGCCTTACTCTCCAATCTCCCTCTAGTCAGACACCTATTGTTCTTTTTCACATATAGCCGTAATACCTACTTCTACTCCAACTAGGCATAACAAGGTCCATCCCCGCAAGCCCCTTAAGAGCTAACAAAATACAAGCGGCGACATATCCATAATATTTTTTACACGCTTATAATCCCTAAGGGAGCTTCCCTCTTCTAAGGAGCAGTAAATTAAGGGTCTTAATATTAAGACCATTATAGAAATCCGCTTTTCTCTACCAACCTAGATAACCAACCTGGAGTACTAGGCCCTCTAAGTAAACTCTAAATATGGCGATTCTAACTTGGCCTTCTTTAGCCTTAACTTATTAATATATTAGCAAACACTCGTTGCATCTAAATAGAAAGACATGTGGTTCTTTATATACGGCCGTGTTTACCCTTATGCGCTTACCTAGGAGGTCAAGCTAGATAACAGTTAAGCAACTAGCAATAATCTAGCAAATTACACTATTCTAGCACTTATTATCCGCGACTAAAGTTATCAACCATAAGTTTATTATACCCTTATTTATTATATAAAGCAACTATCTCTAATAAATGCCGCAGTATTGCCCCTTAAATATTTAACGTCGCAGATACCTTTCCTATCGCCTCTCTAATAGTTAGTTTTACTGGACTTGTTATCAGCTCTAGTTATACACTCCTTAACAATAAAGCAGGTCTAGAGGATATTCAACTAAAATATTGTGTATTTATACAGCTCTTAACCTACCTTACCCCTAGGAATTTAAGCAAGACTCCCTTTAAGGGCTTCCACCCTTTTTAAGTCTTTATAATCTTCCCTATCTACCTAAAACCCTAGTCATTGCTCTATAAGAAACTAATTAATAAACGTAAAACCCATTTCTAATTAAATACCTTATTTTTCTGTACTGGAAAGGTGGCAGGTTTCCTTAATTACCATATTATAACCCACCCACCGCTGCTTACGCAAGATAAAATCTTCATTATTATACCAGACACTTAGGATTTCTTTAAGAAGGCAGGCCAAGACTCCATCTTTATATCACCCTTAGTAACCACTCTAGCCAAGCAACCTTTCACAAATCCCTCTAGTTGGGCTAAATTTATATTACTATTAAACCGGGCAACTTAGTAAGCTATAACCCCAATAATAAGTATAATATTATCTACCGGACAAACTTCACGTATAGAATTAACTAGACTTATGCCTTGCTATTAGTACTAACCTCTCTCTTATTGTAAATTAAACTAATATAATGTTCTAGCACTAATACCTACTGCTTATTCTACTTCCTTTTCTAGTATATTCTTATCTTTTATATCCTAATTCAAATCCAACTATTACTAATTCCAGCCTCTATCCCTATACTATAACTCGTCTTGCCCTCTATACCTTTAATCTAGCCTGCTAACCTAAACCCCATTTCTATAGTAACCATACTAAATATATATACAACACCACTCTCCAAACAATCGAATAAGTACGACAGCGCGACCTCCTTAAAGAAGCCTCGCACGGTGCAGCCTATACAAGAGGCGAGTCACAATTTAAACCACTCCTTAGCCATAATATTGGGCGAACCCCTTTAATCTTCTGCTACGCCTCTAAGCGACTTAGCTCCTTTACTGTCTTTAGATAACACAACCAGACCATATCGCAACTAATATCCCCCTAAGAAATATTCTAAAACTAACTAGGCACGTCTCCTTACCATAGCAGGCGTTAATGGCGGGCTGAAGCTAAATAGCAGGTAGGAAACGAAGGTAGAAGTTAATAGCAAGCAGAACGTAAATAGCAGGCAGCAGCGGATAGGTAATAAGCATATAACGGGCGGCATAGAAGCACCTACAAACATTAAATATACTGCAGAAAGAGCATATATAATATATTATAATAATAGCTAAATACAAGGATCAAAAATTTAGTTAGACTATCCACTACAGGCTTTTAAACTGCTCGCCTCACCCACGCCAAATTATTGTTTTCCCTCTAATCCCTCTAAAATTCCCCTATTGCCTACCTTTGTTTCTTAAGGCTGCTTGGGCAAACCGCTTGCGGTTTGCGTCACCTGTTAGGTATTAAGCTCCTCTTTTCCTGCTTATTTACCCTATACGTGACTCTTGATATAATAATACCATTGGTATCATGATACGCTCGGCCGAACAAACAGTATCGCACTAAAGAGATTGACTGTGGTTCTGCTCTCTTCACTCTCAGCGCTCTCTATGGACACGCAGACTTCACTGGCTTATAGTCTTTCGTTCTTGGACCCCATTCATCTTCAGGGTTCCTTGGAAACTGACCGAGCGGTCCTCACGCTTTTACACGTGTGTATGCTGGATAAGCTCAAACTACGCTCGGGTCTGTGAATTTCGGGAAGAATGGTGGATTTGTACCACTGGGTTTTCGTTGGGGCTTCCATTGCTACATGATTTCTTAAGATAGTTTCTGTCGATCAGAATATCAAAGAGTGAGGGCTTTGTCTACTGAATGTGGCTCTAGGGCCTCTATATATACATGAGGAAAGTGTAGGCAATAGGAAAGACAAGGGGGGAGGGGGGTGGCAATGGAAATAAGGGGTAGGTGACCGAGTCAAGACGGGGTAGGTGACTGAGTTAATGGGTAGGTAGCTGAGTCGGGGTGGCAAGACAACCTGATTCAGGTCAACAGTTTCTGGCCTAACGATTCCGGTGACTTTCGAACGACCACAGCAGGATGATTGATAAATATGGCCCCAAACTAATACAGTCCCTCCATCGCCACATCGATGCTAGCCCGATCATTCCAAAGTCTTTCACAATTCACTGCCGCAATTCTCATAAGTTATTCGCCGCTACTCAGCCCTTCTCTGTTTCTACCGTCCCAATTAAACCTCCTTAAATCTGCGTGCGCAAACAATTCATCGCACGACCCACTATCCGATTATGGAACTGGAAACATTCTCGGGTCGGCCCGTCCCGCTGTCAGAGCCGCGAGATGCTGACGCCAAGCGTTGCGTGGCTGTAAGGTCATAAGGCTGAAATCATGGGATTTGGAGAAATCAGTACGCGAGTCGTGACACCATAGAGGAATGTTTCACCGTTAGACCCATAATTCTGCAAAATGTACAGTCACCTCCAGGAAATGATTGGTCGGTGCGCATTTCCCCACCAAAACTTACTAACTTTAATTCTTAATAATAAGCTAACTTATATATATTATTAGAGTATATAATCTTAAAACTTACTTCTCTTTTTCCAAACTGGAGCTCTTGCTGCACCCGGCCCAAAAAGACCAAAACCAACCAAAAGAACCCTGAAAAACACCCAGAGAATCCCCCTGAGATGCATGCATCGCAGGGGAGGCATACGTTGAACGACGGTGGTTCGCACTTGCGCGCGTCCACTAGAACCACGCCCAGAAATGGCCCTCCATAACAAGAACGGGCGAATACCATACCACAAAGCGGGAAGACCTCTATTAAGAAGGCATCTAATAAAATACAAAGCCTATTAGACGCGCCTAGTATCCGTAGTTATAGGGGAGCAACCGTTAGCTATAATAAACTAATATAGCTAGTAGAATGGCTCCGCCAGTTTAGTAAACCTTAGGCGCCCCTCTAGCAAACCCTTAATTAAATCCTCTAAAGGCTAAGTAAAATTAAAATTAAATAAAACCCCTCCTTACTAGTAAACCGCACCTAGGCCGCCGTAGCTGCGCTTTTATAGTATAGGGAACCCACTCCCCTAAAGATAATAACCAGGTATATAATTACAATATAACCAAATATAGAAAAAGTAGAGGGGCTTAGGGGATAATTAGAAACAGAAGTTCTTATAGAGATTTATAAAGAGGTCTATAATGCTGTTATAGTCTAATACCTTAGGAGCGGAGATATTAGAGTTACCCTAAGGGACTAATAGGTAAAGGAATAAGCTATAAGGGTAGGGGACAGGCTAGGAGAACGTATTGGTATAAAAGTACTCCGCGAAGATTACCTAGTTAAAGTCCCAGCGGTCCCCCTAAGCCTTAGGGTAGAAAAGGGACGCTAGGCGGACAATATAGCAACTATATATAAGATAGAAAAACAAATGGAACGCCTTATACTAGGACTTAAAATTACCTAAATTTAATGGCTTTAATAGGAAAATGCAAACTAAGCATATAATAAGAATAATAAGAGGATATAAGGGTCGCTAGAGACTTACTAGGGAGATACTAGTTAAACGCATAGCTCCCTTATTGTTAGTATATATATACTAGGAATGCAAAAACTCCTTATCTAAAAAGGTATTATTATAAATGGGCTTATATATAACATAAGGCTTTATAACTATAGACTCTGCCTAGAATAATGCTACTGCTATATATAATAGGGACATACCTAATCCATATACGCAGTACAGATGTGCTGCGGCTACTATACAGGCCCCTATAATATAAGACACTACTTAAATTAAAACTAAATAAAATACGCAAACTGCCACCAAAGCACATATAAGGCGTAGGAGAGAGAAGACTGCATTAAATATAAGAGACGGAAGATAAGGGCTTAATAGCTATAGGAATAACTACACGCTAAGTTATATAAATGGAAATAATAGGTAATAAGCTAAGGGGATATAGGCGCCTTCCTAGCCTTCCCTACCTTTAATACTAGAGGGCTAGGCCAGCCATCCCAAGCCTTAACGGGCTAGAAGTGACGCCGCGCAATATTACCAAACTGAATAGGGACATAAGGGTTATAGGGAACACAAGGGAAAGAACGCCCTATAGAAAGACCCCTATAGATAATAATAGCAAGCTTAAGACTAGGACAATTAAGAATTAGACTTAACGCAGTAAATATAACATTTATAGCCGACCTATAAAGGGCACATAGCTAACTAGTAAGAATAGGGGAAGAACTGGAGATAATAATAGATTTAGATATAGAAGCGCTAGTAGGAATATAAGACACAGAAATAAAAAGCTTTATATAAAATAAGTAGTAACTAGGGTATAAATATAAGAGATAGAAGTTCTAAATATCTTAGAGAAAGTGGAAACAGAAGAAGTAAGGAATAAAGGAGAGATAAAGGACCCCTACTAGGGGTCTGCCACCTATCTATTATATAGTATAACTGCGGCAACATAAACCACCATCTTATAAGGCCCCTACTAGACAGTCTAGACCTAGAGAAACACTATATCCTTACTATATAAGAGCCGTATTATAATATCTATATATAATTAATATACTGCCCCTGAGAATTCTAGCTCCTATATAAACTAAAAGCAGCTATATATATATGCTTTATAATTAGTAAGGCTATTAGCCCGTCCTTATAGTTATAGCAGGCAGTTAACCTAGATATTACAGTTATAATAATCCAGATATATAGGGGACTGGTATAAATTATTAATATATATAACCCTAGGGTTAAAGGGGTCCCATAAACAGAGAATATTATATTAGTAATAAGCTTACTAGAAACTAAAGGCATAGAGTCTATTCTATTAGAAGATATAAACCTCTACCACCTATAGTAGGGGGGTATCTATATTGCTGCTAAATAATAGGCGGAGTGCCTACTAAAAGCTATAGATATCTGGGGCCTTAAGCTAGCTACCCCCCTAGGAGCAATTATATGGCAATAAGGTACCGCTAGAAGCACAATTAACCTTATATTTATAGATAAAGGCCTATACCAGAGACTTAAAAGGTGTAACCCTAAAGAAGAATAGGCACTTACTTTAGATTATATCCCTATCTAGATATAGCTAGATCTGGATATTAAGGCGCAACTAAACATTAAAAGATACGCAATAAAGAAGCTTAAGGCAGATAGCTTTCTTAGTTTAGTTAAACAATAACTTTAAGACCTAGAAGAAATCCACCTAATACTAAATAAGTAAGGCTTAGTAGCTACCCCTAAGAAAATTAACTAAAAACTAGAAAGAATCCAGGCAGCAATTAAAAATAGGCTAGAAGAGTATTGCCTAGTCTTATAACTAGGCCCTTACGCGCAATACGCATGGTCCGCACAATATGCGGTTCTTATTGCCAGCCAATAACAAGCAAGAAGGAAATATATAAGCAGCCACAACCCTAAAGATAAGAGATACTATAAAGACACAAGAAACCAGTTAAAGAATACCCTAAAAAAAGAAGCAAGAAATAACTAGAGACGGTTTATAAATAAGTATACTACTAACCTAAGCCTCCCCCATAATAAGGGCCTTTAGGCTATAGTAAAATGGGTAAAGAAAAAAGTAGGATGCCTAGTAAAAGACTTACACCTACCGCCCCTATAAAGAGTAGGGGAATTACAGGCCACCAATAACAATAATAAGAAGGCATAGATCCTTATAGAAAGGTTCTTCCCCTAACCAGCTCTAGCAGACCTTAGTAATATTATAGGTAAAGCACTAGTAACTCGCCTATGGGTCAACAGCGACATAATAATAGAGGAAATGGCCAGAACTATTAGCCGCCTTTTAAATAACATAGTACTAGAACTAGATGGGATTCTAAATAAGGCCTTAAAGACCTATAGATCACTTATAGCACCTTAGCTTACAGATATAGCCAGAGTATGCTTTGCTATAGGCTACTACCTATAACTTAAAAGATCTATAACAACGTTTATCCTATAAAAAAAAGGTAAAGTAGATTACTTAATCCTAGGAAGCTACCGCCCCATTGCCTTAGAAAACACTCTTAGCAAGATCTTAGAAAGGGTAATAGCGGACCGCATAGCAGATATGGCTAAGGAACACGCCCTACTACCATAAAGCTAAATAGGGGCAAGAAAGAACCGCTTAACACTATTAGCACTTACGCTACTTACTACCACTATTAAATCTACATAGGCGATATAAAGGGACTTTATAGTATCCATGCTTAGCCTAGATATTAATAGTGCCTATAACAATATACCCTATAAGCGCCTCCTATATATCCTTAGGGTAAAGGGCTTCCCAAAATAGATTATATAATTTGTTTAAGGATTTATAGGCCAGAAAGAAATATTATTGGTCTTTAATAGGTACCAGAGCCCCCCTATCGCAGTTATAACAGGAATACTATAAGGATTACCCCTCTTACCTATACTCTTCCTTTTCTTTATAAGCAACCTACTTAACTCCTTTAAGGAAGGGGCAACCTAGGGGATAGGCTTTATTAATAATATAAACCTAATTATATACGGGCCAATAGTCGCAGAGAATTGCAGAACACTAGAGAAAGCCTATAATACTTATATAGAATGGGCAAGATAATATAGAGTCTAATTCTTACTAGAGAAATACCAGCTAATCTATTTTATAAGAAAACGCAACCAATCTGTAGATCTTTAGTATATAATTTATATCTAAGGCTTTGGGGGTTAACTAGTTTAAGGCCTAAGGGTATTAAGAGTATAGGTAAATAGCAAGCTCTAGTGGAGCGTATATATGTTATAAGCGGCCCGTAAGGGCCAAGCTTAGTATATTACAATGTCTAGGATTGCTAATTCTATATAGGGTCCATGCTTCCAGAGGTTACGCCTACTATACATAGCAGTTGTCCGGCCAACCATAACGTACGGATTTAGTATTTAGGCAATAGGAGAAACTAAGAAAAGCCCCCCTAAATTACTCCTTAAACTACTCTAAAAGGTCTAAACAGCCTGCCTCTAGAGTATAACAGGCGGGTATAAGCAAACGGCTATAGCACTGCTTAAGAAGGAAGCTAATATCCCCCCCCTATAATTATATATTAAAGCTGCGGCAATACAAAGGGTGTAAAAGGAGCGTAACTCTAATGTTATAAAGTATATTAAAACACGCCTAAATAAACTATAGAGGGACCCTAGGGGGCCCGCAGGAGAGCAAACCAAATACCCCAAAGTAGGGAAGAGATATTAGAGAAATAGGTGGAGAAAGCAGAAGAAGAATAGTGCTGTGTTAGGGCCCAGGCCTATATAGAGGAGAAAGGGAGACATATAAGAGGCCAGTAAAAATAATAGTAAAAGAGAGAAAGGAGCTAAAGTAAAGTATAAAAGAGTACTAGGAAACTATCTACCGCAATATAATACTAGTTGGACCAATACTGGAGAGGCGTATGGAAGTTAAAGGTATAGAGACTAACCTAGGCAAGAGAAACCTAAGCCATAGTATAGTTAACGCCATAGGGGGTAAATACTTAAGGGCTCCAAAAAGGCCTAATAAAGGCAGAAAATATAATGGCAACACTCTTAAGAACAGAAATAATAGGACTAAAAGATTGGCTCTACTAGGTAGGCGTTCTAGTAGGTAGCCTAAAATGCGAATATAGCTGGCTAAGACAGACACTAAAACATATAATACTATTATGCCCCTTACGCACTAGCTAAGAAGCAATACTCTTAGCAGCTAGTATAAAGAACTATAATACACTGCTCTTAATATAAAAAGGTCTTAAAGCGGTTACCCAGTGGCCTATTAGCCAAAATGTACTAGACTAGTTCTGGGTTGCAAAGGAAATAGTAATAGAAGGCAAAGGGGCGAGTAGTAGGCGTCCCTTAATAACTCTATAGTAGTAGAGTAAAGTTTGCAATACTAGCGCGTCCATAGGCTTATTACGGCAGCAGTGGTTCCCAAGGAGGTTAAAAAGTAAGGTAGTAGAGCACTACTAGTAACTTATAGGCGCTAAGTAGGCGAGTCCTAAAAGGCGGGGAGATGGATTATAGGGTTTTCTTAAGTTAAGTCTTTCTTAAGTTGAGTTTTCTCCCTATATATAAATAAGGAGTAGTCTATATAGGCCTAATAGGGATCCAAATTGGATATTAAGCAATGAATTATTATTATATATTATTATTATAAAATTTTAAATTTAAATAAAATAATACTTAAATATTTTTTTTGTATATTGTTTTTAAAAAAATAAAAATAAAACGTTTTATAATAACGTATTCCACCACCGAGTGTCCGACACCACCGAGTATCCAACGTCAAAATACACCAAAATTTAGGAAATTTATACTTTAATATCTTAACAACCACTTAATAATAAATTCTAATAATTTAGATTTAGACTTTTATATACGCTTTGCAGCTTCTATTAAAAT
>Ga0307507_10003122_pt1 | contig 33012 bp, 4 predicted proteins | sample 7_EM_MG_FD_207223 | JGI IMG/M metagenome (GOLD analysis project Ga0307507, IMG submission 207223) | Populus trichocarpa ectomycorrhiza microbial communities from riparian zone in the Pacific Northwest, United States - 7_EM | ecosystem: Host-associated > Plants > Roots > Unclassified | place... | reverse complement strand
CTCTATGCGCAGAGCTTCGTGCAGAGCCTCTGTACGCAGAGCTTCGTGTAGAGCTTCGTGTAGAGCTTCGTGTAGAGCTTCGTGTAGAGCTTCGTGTAGAGCTTCGTGTAGAGCCTCGCGTAGAGCCTTATGCAGAGCCTCCAAGTAATAAAACTATATAAGATTGTATAAGATTATATTAGATAATATATAATAGTTAAATATATAGCATATAACTTTACCTTAATTGCATATTAAGAAATATATAGTTACCTTTTAAAGTTGCTAAGTAGGTTAATTGCGTGTTAAGAAATATATAGTTAGCTTTTAAAGTTGTTAAGTTAGTTAATTATATATCAAGTTAGTTAAATTACGTGTTAAGTTAGTTAATTGCATATTAAGTTAGTTAAATTGTGTGTTAAGTTAGTTAATTGCATATTAAGTTAGTCAAATTGCGTGTTAAGTTAGTTAATTGCGTGTTAAGTTGGTCGAATTGCGTGTTAAGTTAGTTAATTGCATATTAAGTTGGTCAAATTGCGTGTTAAGTTAGTTAATTGCGTGTTAAGTTGGTTAAATTGCGTGTTAAGTTGGTCAATTGTATGTTAAGTTAGTTGAATTGCGTGTTAAGTTAGTTAATTGTGTGTTAAGTTAGTCGAATTGCGTGTCAAGTTGGTTAATTGCATATTAAGTTAGTTGAATTGCATGTTAAGTTAGTTAATTGCGTGTTAAGTTAGTTAATTGCATGTTAAGTTGGTTAAATTGCATATCAATTACGCGAAACGCGAAAATTAAAGTCTACTTAAATCTTATCCTGCGAATATTTTCCCAATAGTTATACTTTTTAAGCTAGGGCATTCTAAGAATTACTGGTATTAAGGGTAATAACTTTATAACATAAAAGAGTATAGATTCTATATAGTGGCTAATTATTATTCTTGCTATAAAGTAGTGGGTAATAAAGCTAGATAGAAGTCTATTAGCAAGGCAGAGTGGTTTTAGGACTAGGAGTCTTTTTATTATAATATTATGCTTTTTTATAAGCGAGTCTTTGTCTGCAAACGCTAGTGCTATACTACTACTGTTAATAAGGCTTACTGTTTTAATAAAAACTTATAGGAGTAGGTTACGCAGTAAAAAGAGGTAGGTCTAAATAAGGATAGTATTCCTATTATTATTTACTATTCTAAGGTTAAGTAGTAGCTAACTTAGAATAAGATTTAACTAATCTAGTAGCATAGATCTAATCCTTTTATACTCCTCCCTATATAGTTCTAACCCTTGGAGGCGACTTAGTCCAAGGGTTAGTCTTTTAATAACTGGATTATAGGGCTTAGCTAATAGCTATGGTCTTGGCTAGTATATCCTAACGTATCAGTCTCTGACGGTATATATATACTAGGGGGTACTTTGCCAAGGACATAGCCGGTCTTATAGTTAGTAGCGGCACGGAGCACTTGTCCGTAGTTTATATATAGGACCATCGGCTAGGGCTATATTAGGGAAGGGAATTATAGGGGTAGGTCTTTATATCTAAACCCACGTCCCTATCTATGGTTATTATTTTAGTTACTAATCCCTTTACTAAAGAATCTGCCGCGGCTAGAAAGGGGTTAGCGCGGTGGCATTAAAAGGGGATTTAGGTTTATTTTAGGGTTATAAGCATCTTTCTAGTAGCTAGGTTAACCATATGCTAGGCAGAGTCTATTATCCATATAATGTCTTTAGATGTTATTAGGGAGGCTACTACTACTACCGCTGAATTTAACAGCATTAAGGTCTATTAGGTTATTCTATAGTACTAGTGCTAAGGTATTGTTATTAGGTAGTGTAGGTTAATAGCCACTAGTAGTACTTAGCTTAGCGGTATTCAGCTTAGTATAATAGGCGTAGTTCTATAGGTTATAAGTAAACACGTCCATTTGCTTACTCTAGCCCTTATAGTTAGCATTGTCAATTTTACAGCTAAGGGTAAGGGCTAAGTCCTTTATCTTAGATAAAATATTCTTTTTAAGCAGATCTACCTTTTGTTCCTTAATCTTATTTACTTTTATTATTAACTTATTAAGCTCTGCTTTCTAGAACCAGTAATTATACTTACCTTAGTTTAAGGTGTCTAATTTGTTCTTAGCCGCTTAGGTTATATCTATGGTCTTATAGTGCTTCTTTATATACGCAAACATAGACTCTCGGTTAGAGAAGGCCCATTTACTTAGGTTGTTTGGGTGTATACATAGCATATTAAGGCTATGCTTAATATAGTTATAAGCCTTATCTGTTAGTATATCTAACATATAGAGGACTTCGTCCATTAGGGTCTTAAAGTACTTTATATCTCTACAGAAAACGCCTTAGATCTTTATTTCCCATATTTTAAATTTTTCTTACTTTTTAGTTGGCGATCCCTTGCCATTAAATAGGGTAAGGTCTTTTGCTTTACGCTTTTTTCTATAGGGCTTAGCTAGGGGAGGAGAGCTAGTAGCGGTGTTCTTATTAGTAATGGTTTAGGTAAGTATAGTAATCTAAGAGCTTAGGCTTTATATAGTCTTAGTATATACTAAAGCTTGCTATTTATATTGCTTTACACGTAGTTTAAGTGTTTTAAGGGAGTTAATTCTGTATTAAGCTTCTTTAAGTTAGGACTTTACAGTCCAGCCTTTATTATAGACTGTTTGGAGACCGCTCTCAACGCTAGTTAAAAGGGTTGTATATATAAAGAGGTACTAAAATGTTCCTGCCATATTAAGGTCCTTAGGGTACTCCAGACCACTCCTAATTACCCAGGTAATGTTGGTATAGGAGGTATTAAAGAGGCGGGCGAGCGCTTCGCGTGTATTCGCTAATAGGGTATTCTAGTTACCCATTTTAGGGGATCTAGGTAGGGTAATTAAAATCTATAAGGCTGGCTATAATGCTAAGATTGTCTAGGATAATACTAAGATTGTTTAGAACTATACTAAGATTGTCTAGGACTGTAGTATGGTATTATTAGTTGCGCCAGGTCGCGATTATACTGGGAAAATAGAGACAGTGGACTGGGGAGAATAAAGATCGCAATAGGGCGCAAGAGGAGATACCATAAACTATCACAGTGCTATAATGCTAATAGGCTAAATAACTACATTATAGTATAAAGAGGAGAAGGAGGTAAAAAGGGGTATTATACACAAATAGTAGGGGCAGCCGCCAAGGCGCTAGTAGTGGGCCAGCTAACAGTAGGAAACAGTACGAGACAGTACGCGTTAGGACTATACTATAACAGTACCTAACTCATCTACAAACACCAGTTGATCGGCGGTATACTGTGATATAATGGCGAAATATATGTCGCGATCGTAAGCGCTGCGCTTAAGGGCCACCTGGTAATACTACTTTGTGTAAACTACTCTCTAAGCTCTATAACTAGAGGATCTAATTGGCTTACCCACTTCCTTATCCAGCTAGCCAAATAGAGCTCTTAAAATATTGTATAGCGGCTTACTACGACGTTAAATGTGTTATAGATTAACCACTCCATCTTATTACTAAAGAGAGTTGGCTTTTTCTCTAGCCGTATTAGTACTACCACAATTATCCAATTGCTTATTATAAACTGGCCACCTTTACCATTTAAAGGCGCCTAAGTTAATCCAAATATCCGCAAGTTCCTTCTAATCAACGTAATTAAGCGAACTATACAACTAGCAACGAAGGCACACTCTGCTTAGGTTGCTCTAAGTTAAAGAAGATCCTTAATTAGGGCGTGCTAATATGGGCCTATTCGCGGAGCCATATTGCGAATATAGTACGGGTGGAAACCTCATGGTATTTAATAAAGATCATAACACTACGGAGAAAAGCTAATCGCAAATAGCTTTAAGTCCTTTAAGAGCAAGGTTCTTACAGCCAAGCATAGGCGCTCGCTACAGTTACTACAGTGGGGTGTCATAAGTGTCCGTGCTTTTCCCTTAACAAACTTTTGTAGTCCTCCCCCCTACTTTTTCTACCCTATCATACACCCATGCCACGTCGTGCGTTAGCTCCAATTAGCGTTAATATTCCTTATTGTAAGGAGTTAACTCCATTTAAAAAAGGAGTAGTTATTAGCTATACTGGTGCAGGAGTTAGAGCCTCTTAAATCGCGATCGCATTAAACCTCTATAACGGCTTACACAAATGCCTCTAAACCGAAGCTTGTGGATTGCTATCTAATGAAGACACTAAGCTAAGGAGAAGGAAAGGTGGCCACAAGGGCTTGTGTAAACAAATAGGTAACGCGAGCCGCCAAGGCGCTAGTAGTAGACGAGCTAATAGTAGGCGAGCTAACAGTAAGAAACAGTGTTAGATAGTATTAGATATTATTAGACAGTATTAGATATTATTAAACAGTCTACCAAATAGCAGAATATGGCAGGTAACGCGCTTTAGCACCGTTATATTACCCCCCCCCCCCCTCCTAAAAAGGCTTGCCCTTAGGTGTTATCTAAGCTCCCTATTATTATCTAAATTGTTGTAATTATCTAACCCTTTTTTCTAGCATTTGATCTAGCTGTCTAATTTACATAGTAGTCTAGGGAGTTTAGGGTAGGCTAGGTGGAAATCCTATAACTTATAGGGGGAGTACTTAAAATCAGATACAGGGTACCACTCTAGGTTATTATTATAGCCTACCTAGCTTGTGTAGTATTTTAAGACATTATGGACCCTTTTTACTGCTAGGATTTCTTTAACTTCCTATTCTTCGTCCTTTGTAATCTGGATTGGTGGTAGGGGGTTATTATACTGTTTAGGTAGTGGATTATCTGTATTCTTTTATAGCCGGTTTAGAGAGAAGATGGGGTGGATCTTTATTAATTCTGGTAGCTTAACCTTAAAGGAGTGTTCTACCTTTTAAAGAGTCTTGTATGGGCTGGCTATTTAGTGGTTTAGCTTGCGGCTTGGCCTCTAGGTTTTCTAGTTCTTTGTTAACACCTATACCTTATCTCCTACTTAGAAGTCCACCTTATAATGATATTGGTTTATATTGGACTCCTTCTCTTATGCCTTTCTTATAATTGTTTAAGCAGTCTCCTAGGCTCTATATATTCTTTTAGCAAATACCTAGGCCTCTTTATGGCTAAGGCGTTTGCGGGCCGTAGTGGGTTTAGTAGGCCTATCTTAATTAAAGGATGTTTGTGGTGTATACCTGTAGAGCAGTTTAAATAGGGATATCCCTATACTGTTATAGGGGAGTGTAAGCTGTGTGTAGTCTATTATAGGCAGTAATTCTAACCAGTTGTCCTAATAGTAGTCTATAAAGGGATGTAGTTGCTAGTTAAGGTACTGGTTTATAATCTTAGTTTAACTATTAGTCTAGGGGTGGAATATAGTAGAGAGCTTAATCTTAATCCTGAGGATATAGTAGAATTTATTCTAGAAATCTAATATAAACTGGGGACTATAGTTAGAGATAATTGATTTGGGGGCACTGTAGAATTAATAGATGTTATTAATGTAGAGGTAAGCTATATCCTTTATAGTTATAGTCTTAAAACACAGGAGGGAGATAGATTGCTTATATAATTGGTTAATTACTATAAAGGCCGCATTATAGCTGTGGGCGTCCTTTGGAAATAACTTAAAGTCTATTATAATATATTGCCAAGGGCGTTCTAGAACTGGTAGCGGTTGTAGCTACTTAGGAGTTTAACCCCTAGGGACATCTGCCTGTTTATAGGCGTGGTAGTTTCTAATAAATTGTGCCACATTAGATAGAAGTCCTTACTAGTAGTAATGGGGCGCTAGTAGTTAGTGGGTTTTATCTTAACTAGGGTGTGCTGTAGAAACCTAATAGTGGGCTTCACAGATTAGCTCCGTCTGTAGGTTATTAACGTCTGGAATTATAAGCTGTTCTTGGTATAAGAGTAGTCCTTCTTCTATTTCTAAATTAGGGTTACCTTTTATAGCCTAGTTGTGGAGGGCCTTTAGGGAGTTAGCTATATGGTTTGCAGTTAGGATGCAATTAATTAGCCCTATTAGTTTATCTAAGACTTCTCCTTTTATAGGTGCTAAGTTATTCTATTTAGGGTCTAGCTCCTTAAGGATCTATAGGTTAAGCTGTTTAGGGTGGAGAAGGGCGCGCGTCTAGTATTAGGCCTTTAGCTTATTCTAAGGTCCTATATTTTATTCTTTTTAGGTTAATGTATTAGCTTTAGAGTTTTGCTTGCCAGAATAATATATAATTATAAAGAAGAATTGGGAGAGTATTTTAGCCTAGTGGGCTTATTATCTAGTAAGCTGCTTTATAGTTATAAAGTACTCTAGGGCTTTATAATCTGTATATATCTTAATTTAGGAGTTTATGCCCTCTAGCTCTGCGCGCTATTAGGACAGTAATTGGATAATAGCTAGCATTTCTTTGTTATGTACTTTGTAGTTATACTTGGCTAGGTCTATTATTTTTAAGAAGAAAGTAATAGGGTACTATTTGCCGTCTAGATGTAACTATAATAGGATTCCCACTATAACTCCGTTAGAAGCGTCCATCTCCAGCATTAATTTAAGGTCTGGGTTATAGTAATAAAGGATTTAAGAAGAGATAAGCCGATCTTTTAACTCTCTAAAGGCTTCTATATAGTTATTACTAAAGATAAAAGGCGTGTCTTTCTGGGTAAGTTGTATAAGAGGCTTTGCTATAACCCCGTAGTCGCGGATAAATTGGCAATAGAAATTATAAAAACTAAGGAAGGACTGGATCCCCTTTATAGTATAAGGGGGTTTCCAGTTATGGATTGCGTTAACCTTTTTAGGGTTGACTTTGATTCTATCTATACTTACTATAAACCTGAGGTACTTTATGCGTTTTACCCTAAATTTATATTTCTTGATATTGGATTATAAGCCTGCGTTTTATAATCTTTCTAGGACCTTCTTAACATAAACTTAGTGCTTAAGTTCATTGTCTAAGTATATGAGAATGTTGTCTAGGTATGCTGTATAGAATTTATTAAGGTAATTGAAAAGAACGTTATTTATATACCTTTGGTACGTAGCTGGTCCGTTTATTAGTCTAAAAGGAAGAACTTTGTATTTGTAGGAACTATAATAGGTACGGAACGTTGTTAAATCTTTAGATGCAGGGTCTATTCTAATTTAGTGGAAAGCTTAATAGATATTAAGTTTAGTAAAGATCTTTACCTGGCTTAGGTATGCGAGGGTCTTATTAATTAAAGGAATAGGATACCAATTCTTTTAAGTAATAGCATTTAGCTTTTAATAGTTGATATAAAAACGAAGGCCTCTATTAGGCTTTTTTATAAATAAGATAGGGGAAGTAAAAGAAGCTTAACTTAGCTTAATAAACCCTTTATTAAGGTTATTAATTAAGTACTGCTTTGTTGCTTTTAGCTTGTCTATTAATTATTAGTAAAGGGGGCTATAGCCTAGCAAGTTATTAGCTTCTAACTAAATCTTATAATTATACATCTTATAAGGGGGTAACTTGTCTAAAGCTACCTTTAAGAATGCGTCCTTGTACTTCGTATAAATAGTAGAAAGGAGACATTTAATTAGTTCCTTATTAGTTTCCTTAGCTGGCTTTTCCTCCCTATTATTAATAATTTAGTTAATCTTATATAGGCTTATTATAAAGACCTTATTATCCTTTTAGTATATATTAAAGTAGAACGCTATTACGCTAATTGCGGTAATATCTACTATGGGGGGGTTATAAGATAATAGGGGCGTATATAGCTTTAGGGGGTTTTAGGGTATTAGTGTTATTGTTACTCCCTCTAGCTCCTATCGCATTTTTTAGAGGTTATCCCTTATATCCTATTAGTATGTTCTTTTCTATACTGGTTGGATCTACGCAATTTAGACGTCGTCTATGCCGCTTTCTGTCCTACTTCTATATATGGAGTCCTCTTTAAATGTATTGCTTTGGGAGAGTATTTTTATTAGTACGGAGTTCCTACCGGCCTCGCGGCGGGCATTTTCTTGGGTAAAGGCTAAGTTGCGGTCTCTAATATCCTGCTAATAGATAGGGTTAACCCCCATAACTAGTGTCTTGCAGTTAGTCCGAATTTCTCTAATAAAGGAAGGCAGTTTTAGTCTATTCTCTAGCTAGATAAACTGTCTTTGTTAAATGTTTAACTAAATATTAAAATAGGACATCTATTTCTGGCTAAGGATTATGTTGTGGGACCCTAGGTCTAGGATACAGAAGGGGATACTAAATTAGCGCCGTCTATTAATAGCAATATGTAGCTTTAAGACATGGGTAACCGGCTTACTAGCTTAGCTATTATAGCCTTTTACTTAAATAGGCTTCTCTAATCAGGTAGCATTTATATTTAAGAACTTAGTAATGTTATTTATATAAGCAGTGTTTATAAAGGCAAAGCCATTTGCTCTAGTGTTAATAAGGGTAGTTATATTAACTCTATATCCATTTTAAGATACTATATATAGAACTATAAAGTGTTTTCTACCTATTAACTAACTTAGATTAATCTCCTTAAGATTAATAGGGTACCCTAGGGGGGAGTTTTTCCCTAGGGTTCTTCTTTTTTTAACTTATTAGATATTTCTTCTTCCTCTATCTCCTTAATATTACCTATATCCTTTGGCTCTGGGTAGGATAAGGCGAAGTAACTATCCTTTTTATAATTAAAGCATGTGACTGTGGTAGGGTCAATTAGGGTATTGCAATGAGTATTGGCTAGAGGTGTAGTATATAGCAATTCGGACAAGGCTTATGGGTAGGTAGTTATAACCGCTTTTAGTATAAGGGTAGTTGTGGTTTGTCTTCCAACGCCAGCTCCTATTAGTATAATGGATAGGTTCCGGTCGTTGTGGGACCTCTTTGGTTAATTAAAACGAGTATTAATTTGTTTTAGTTCTAAATCTAGCAACAAACATTAGGTTGTAAGTTTTTGGTAGGTTAGTAGGTTGTTTAAGGCTACTACGATCTTCTCTTGTAGTTAGACTGTTAGCTTATTATATAGGTCCAAACAATAGTTCTTAAGGGGAACCTAGCCTTCGCCTACTAGGTGTAAGAATTAGGTCTAGAACTTAGTAAAGGATTGATTTGGTTTTATTATTAGGCGGTTATAGTCATAATAGGCATCCTATACTTTGTTTGGATTAACATAGATAGCAGCCAGATGCTATATTATTTTATTAACAAATATAAACCAAATAGGTGACTCGTCCTTAAACTTGGCCTAGAGGTGTCGCTAGGCATCCCTAATAGTTTAACTAAAGAGGTAGAGCATTTTGGCTTCTTTAGAGGTGAAATAGTTATAGTTAACGCGGAGCTTTCCTTATACTTAAATCCTCTAATTCTTAAAGGTAGGGTCTATCCTGTTAGATAGCGGTTGAGGGTTAGGGAGCTTAACGGACTTTAATTATTTTATTATTATTTCCGTACTCTCTAGTATATCGCATTTGGTTAAGCAAATGGGTTAACTAAGGCTTTATAAAGGGGAGGCTAGGCTATTTTATAAGGCAGTAAGGTTTTCTAGGATCTCCTTTAGAGTCTCTTATATACTTTAGGCTTAAAGATAATTAACCTTTTAATTGGCTGCAAGGGCATGAATCTGCTCATGTATATTTGTAACATTATTGTTGTCTTTAATTTCTAATTCTAACTAGATCTCGTGTTCCTCTTAGGTAGAGGTAGGTCTTTTAGATAAGCTCGCTTTAGGTGCCATCGTTGGCTTCCTAAGGATTATTGGAATTGTGTGATTTAGGTTTAATTCTGGGGTTCTTTTGGGGGTATAGGTTAAGTATAGTCTAGCCTCTAAAAGTGGGATATTGTTAGGGCCTTCTTAGGCGTGGTGGTAATTTTTTCTTTAGGTCTAAGTATAACGCGTTAACGCGTTGTTGCAGACAAAGGTCTTCTTTTAGGGTGGGATATTATTAAGGCCTTCCTAGGCAGTGTAGGGAGAGCTTAGTGTAATGTGACGGCTTACACAAATGCCTCTAAACCGAAGCTTGTGGATTGCTATCTAATAAAGACACTAAGCTAAGGAGAAGGAAAGGTGGCCACGAGGGCTTGTATAAATAAATAGGTAACGCGAGCCGCTAAGGCGCTAGTAGTAGACGAGCTAATAGTAGGCGAGCTAACAGTAAGAAACAGTACCAGATAGTATTAGATATTATTAGACAGTATTAGATATTATCAGACAGTCTACCAGGTGGCAGAATATGGCAGGTGACGCGCTCTAGCACCGTCACAACCTCCCTAAATTAACGGTATAAGACACCCTATGAAATGCACCCTAATAACCACAAGGCTTTTCTATTGCTCAAATCGGACGTCCTCTAGAGCATTTAGAATGAGACAAACATATGCTCTTAAGGATCGTTTGTATAAATCCTAGGATTATATATAATAAGCTGGCGTTTAAGGCAGGCCTTCCTATAAGCCAGAGTATGTTGCATTGAATATTACGCAAATACTATATTAAAAAATGGATAGCCAAGAAGCGCCCTATGCTTATACATGACTCGGCAAGAGCTTAATTAAGGTGGGCAATTAAACACTTAGCATGGGAGCGCTTAAGGTGGAGTAAGATTATATAGAGCGACGAGTATTTGGTTGAGAGAAGTGCAGGCAAGCGGCCTTCTTATATCTTTTGTATACTAGAGCAAAAATAGGATAAAGATAAGATTGATATATATAAAAAGGATAAGGGGCATACCGTAATGGTATGGGCAAGCTTTTTTGGAGCTCTTGGAGCCTCTAATTTGGTAGTTATAGAAAGGGATAAGGAGGCACCTAAGGGGGGTTATTCTGCCGGGTTATATATTAAAGTTTTAGAAGATTAAATACCCCAAATCTATAAGCCAGGCCTCTAATTTATGTAAGATAACGCTCCAATATATAAAGCAAGGATTATAGCCAAATGGTTTAAGGAAAACGTTGTGGAGGTAATTAATTGGCTGCCCTACTCGCCTAATTTAAACCTAATTAAGCACGCTTGGGTATAACTTAAAGAAAGGCTCCATAAAAGGTTTCCATATATTGCTTAAATGCATAGGTTAAAGGAAGAGGTTATTAAGGAGCTATCTAGAGCTCTAGCGATTTGTTGGAGCGAGATTGCACCTAGTTTCTTTAAGTTGTTAATCGCGAGTATGCACGAGAGGTGTATGGCTGTTAAGGAAGCTAACGGGTGGCACACAAGATTTTAGACTCCAAAAAAAAGTCGCGATAGCTAGATTCATATGGTGATAAGCCTCATAAATATTTTAAAGCTCTAGAATCGATTTTGTGGTTGTTGCATAGTAATTTAGTAGGGGTTGTCACATTTGGTGGGGCCCGAGAGCGGACACTTATGACACCCCACTGTATGTACAGTTGGTGGCAACAAGCGAGATTGGATGCGTGTAGCGAATTTGAAATCTCGCCAAAGGGCTGGTCGTGCCCAGAGCTGTAGCTCTAGCGACAGTCGTCAAGCTCTGGTGACGGTCGTCTAGCTCTGACGACGGTTGTCTAGCTCTGGCGACGGCCGTCTAGCTCTAGTGACGGTCGTCTAGCCCTGACGACGGTCATCTGGCTCTGGCGACGGTCGTCTAGTTCTGGCGACGGTCGTCTGCTAGCTGCCGTTCTGGTGCCTCCCTAGGTAGGGAGGATATAAGGAAGGAGGGGTAAAAAGGAAGGAAATGGTGTTACGAACGCTTTAAGCACAATATTATAACTACTTAGAGAGGAGTTAAAAGAAGCTAGTTAGTTAATAATGGCACGTCTAAGATGGAACTAGTGGAGCCATATAACGAGAAATAGTAAGCGAGGTCATGTAATGTAATCTATATAATCTATAATAGAGTAAATAGAGCAGACAGAGTAGATAGAGTAACGACTTTCTTAGGAGTATAGATGTGTATTTAAAGGACTATAGTCCCTACCTAGATAGTTCCTTTCCTTATAGTAAATCTTAGAATATAATTGGAGTTAATCTATTAGGCAACCACTCCACTAGTTATTATTTGTTACTATTATATTGTTAACTTCCTATTTACCTACATACCTAGCCTATTAGCGAGTCTACCGTGGTATTTCCTATAAGGCTTCGTTACAGTTCCAGCCTATTTCTTTTACGTAATAGCTAAATTTGGAGAAGTATACTAGGAAGCTTTTTATTCCTTAAGCTATATAGTTTATCTTTCTCTAAGTAGTAGCTTAGCGGTTTAGGTTACTATATATAGCTTTAATATTGTTCAAAGTCATATCAATTTTAGTAAGAATTCGTATGTGCACAGACTAATGTCTTGGCACTGTAATATTAGCTATAACTCCCCTACTATTCCCCTAAACCCATAGCTAAAAGAGATAGTAAGAGAAAGATATAGATAATTTTTCTACCTTTAGTAAGTATAATTTATATAAATTTAATAAAGTAATGGCCGCCTATAAACCCATATTATTAAGTTAGAGTTCCTTAACTAAAATAAAATAAAATATATAAAGATAAAGTTATTTAAGAATAAATAGAAATATAACTAATATTAGAAGTCTATTACTAACTTCCTCTTTAAAAAGTCTAGTAGGTATAGCGGTAAAACTTCTGTCCTATACGCGGTCACAATAGGCGTAATAACTAACGAGCCCGCGCTTCTCCGCCAGTGTTAGCGACTTAGTCAATAGAGGCATAAGCACAGCAAGAAGGACGCATGCAAGCCTGTATGATTGGATTGTCTATAAACAAGGATCCAAAGTTAGAGAAAGGAAAGGAGAAAAATAGCAGCGCCGTACGAAGTTTTATGCGGTCCTCTAGTCACATAAGCTCACGTGACTCTGCGTCTACCATAACGTCTACCATAATCCACCGTTTTCTACTAGCGCCGTAACATTACCCCCCCCCTTCCAAAAAAGCCTGCCCTTAGGCTTTATATGTCCGTATTATGTCCATGGGGTATTCTTATCTTTATACTCGGTAGGTAGCTTATTATCTTTACTATACTAGTACTCCATCTATTTATCTAGATACTTTAGGGGTCCTGGCTTATTAGGGTATTAGTTATAGAATTCTTTAAGCTTCTAGAGGTAACCTATAAGGTTCTAAGTAGGGTACTAAGTTGGGTCTGGATTATAACCTTTCTATTAGATACGGTATTTTAGCGTTCCTTATACTAGTTTATAGACTAGTATTTTATTAACTTCTTATTTGTTGTCGCCATTAACTTAAATTAGTAGTGGAGGCTTATTCCTTTATCCAGGTAATAGGTTATTTGCAGCTTTTTATAGCTTATCTAGTAAGAAAATATGGTAGACTTTAATTAAGTCTGGGAGTTTAACCTTATATAAGTTGCCTTCTTTATTAAGGATCTTATACAGTCCTACTATCTTATAGTCTAGCTTATGGCTAGGCTATTCTGTTTTCTAGTTCTTTATTATAACCTAGACCTTATCGCCTATAGTAAAGTCAGGCTTGCGCCTATGCTTATTTACCTACTATTCTATTAATTTTTAGGCCTTCTCTAGGTTCTTATAGGCTACTATCTATACTTCTTCTAAGCGTTTAGCGTACTACTGTGCTTCCTTATAGGATAGTTTTTCGCGTACGGTCTGTAGTTCTTCTGGTCTTTCCTAGTCGAAGCTTATATAGGGTAAGTATCCCATTTCTAGCTAAATAGGTGCAAACCCCGTAGAGTTATAGGGTAGTGTTGCCTGGGCGTAGTCTATTATAGGTAGTAGTTTACTCTAGTTATTCTAAAAGTAGTTAATAAAGGGCCGGAGTCTCTAGTCTAAGTATTAATTTATAATCTCTGTCTAACCGTCTGTCTAGGGGTAGTATACTATAAACAGCTTTAGCCTAATGCCTAGGATCTAGGTAAACTTATTCTAGAAGGCTGATATAAACTACGGCCTGTAATTGGATATAATAGTATCTAGTAGTCCGTAAATTTGGTAGATATAGTAGATATATAGTTAGGCCGCCTCTTTAGCATTAATATTCTTATAATAGGGGATTAAGAATGGGCACTTACCAAAGCGGTTAACTAGGATTATAATTATATCATATCCGTCGCGGTTTATAGGTAACTTATAGAAGTCTATAAAGATATACTGCTAGGGGCGTTCTAGTATTAGAAGTGGCTTTAATAGCCCTAGGGTCTTATCTTATGAAATTATAGACCTACGGCAGTTATTACGGTTCTATATATAGCGGTTAATATCTATAACCATTCCGGGCCAGTAGTAGTAGTTGCTAATAATTCTACGGGTCTTATTTTTTTTAGGGTGGCCTATAGAGACCTGGCTATATGCTTTAGCAATAAGTTATGTCTATAAGTTCTGTTCTTCTACTACTACTAGCCGCTCCTTATATTTTAGTAATCCGTTCTTAAGGGCCCACGGGCTGGTAACGCCTTTTACCTTTTTACGGTACTTCTATAGAGAAGAGGCTGTACAGTTTACCTACAGCAGTTTATTAATAAGGTTAAGTTCTATGGAGTTAATAGGATATATCTTAGCGTCTAAAGAGTCTATATTTAGTTCTATCTATATCTAGGGGTTAAGGTACTCTGGTTGTAGTAGCGCCTAAATTTGTAATAAAATCTTTACGGCTGCCTAGTTATCTATATCCTATTTATACCTTATAAGGGCGTCCGCATGGTTAGTGGCGCCTGGCCTATATATAATTAGGAAGTTAAACTAAGATAGGGTGTCCGCCTAGCGCGCCTATTTGGCTATAAGGGCCTTTATTATTATAAAATATTCTAAGGCCTTATAATTGGAGACTACCTAGATAGACTTAGGGGTGCCTTCTAGTTAGGCTCGCTAGTGCTAAAAGCTAGGAATAATAGCCAGCATTTCTTTATCGTGAACCGGGTAGTTTAGCTTAGCATCTACTATAGTCTTTAAATAGTAAGCAATAGGGTGCCATTCTATATTTACCTGCTTTTGGGAGTAAATGCTAGCTATAACACTATCTAAGGTATTGGTTTCTAGTATTAAGGGCCGTTTTAGGTTAAAGTGGGCGAGTAAGGGAGTAGAGACTAGTCGTTTCTTAAGCTCGTTAAAGGCTTGCCTATATACGGTATTAAAGTAAAAGAGCTGGTCCTTTTAGGTAAGTTGGCTTAGGGGCTAGGCAATCCTACTATAGTTCTTAATAAAGCGTTAGTAGAAGTTATAAAACCCTAAGAATAACTATACCCCCTTTATGGTCCTTAGGGGTGCCTATTAGTTAATTATGGCCGTCTTTTCTAGGTCTGCCTTAATTCCATTTATACTAATAATAAACCTTAGGTACTTTATATACTTAACACTAATTTCCAATTTCCTAATATTGGCCTAGAGGCCGGCTTCGCGGAGCCGTTATAGGACTTTGTGGATATACTCCTTATATTCTAACTTATTCTTAAAGTAGATTATAATATTATCTAGGTAGGCCATATAGAAGTCGTTAAGGTAGTTAAAGAGTATATTATTTATGTATCGCTGGTATGTAGCTAGTCCGTTAGTTAGTCCAAAAGGAAGTACTTTATATTTATATATTCCGTAATAGGTCCGAAATATAGTAAGATCTTTTAATTTAGAGTCCATCCTAATCTAGTAAAAAGCCTAACGGATATTAAGCTTAGTAAAAATCCTAGCTCTATTTATTTAGGCTAGAGTCTTATTAAGTAAGGGTAGTAGATAGCGGTCCTTATAGGTTATATTATTGAGTTTATAGTAGTTAATATAGAAACAAAGTCCTCTATTTAGCTTTTTAGTAAAGAGAATAGGCGGGTTAAAAGGGGCTTAACTAGGCTTAATAAAGCCTTTATTTAGGTTATTAATAAGGTACTGCTTTATAGCCTATAATTCGGTAGTAGACTGCTAACAAAGGGGGCTATAACTAAGGGTGTCTTCCTTGTCTGGCTCAATCTTAATCTTATAGTCGTACGGTTGGTAAGGTGGGAGTATATTAGACGCTGCCTTAGAGAATACGTCCTTGAATTTTTAGTGTTAACGGGGTAGTTTCTGTTCTACTAGCTCCTTATCTATAAGCTTACTTTCCTATCCGCTAAGCTCGTTTTCCTTTTCCTTAATTATTTAATTAATTTTATATAAGCTGGTGGTAAAGGTAATAGTATTAGGTTAAACTAAGTTCCGGTAGAATTTTACAGCGCTAATATAGCAGATATTAACTGGGGGGAGGTCCGTAGGTTTCCTTACAGACTTTTATTAGGCCGTATTTTGCGGTATAGGGTTTATAGTCTTTCTTAGCTTACGTTTTATTTTCTATAAGTTATCCTTCTAGTCTATTAGTTTAGTATAGCGTCTAGTATTCCTGGCCTTTCTTTATAGCTATATAGGGCCTAAGTTCTCCGTAGGGGACTTAGCTAGGTTACTACTAATTTCCTAAATCTCTAGTGCGGGTGGCGTAACATAGGTAGTCTAGGGGCGGTATAGTATACAAATCCATTACGGATTAAGCTATATATCTTTCTTAAAGGCCTAGTCCCTACGCATAGCATTAGCTTAATAGATAGTATTAATCTAGGGCCGTATAAGGTTCTCTATTATAATACTAATTTCTTTTATAAAGGAAGGGGTTAGGGGTAGAGATTTGGGCTAGATAAGCCGTCTACTCTATACGTTAAACTATAAGCCTAAATAGGCTAGCTATTTTCTTCCTAAGATTATATTATGGCTTCCTAGGTCCGTAATAAAAAAGGGGACATTATACTGCCTTTATCTATCTACGTGAAGGTAAATCCGCAAGATAGTTGTAATAAGTAGCCTTATCTGTTTATTATATCCGTAAATAGGAATTAGTTTAGGCAGTTTTTTAAGGGGCGTATTTAAAAGGTTAGCTAGCTTTACAGCGTACTAGGTGTCTATTAAGGTAAAGGTATTTATTCTAGAGTTAGCTAAAGCAGAGGTTAAAACTTAATATCTATTACGGAATAAGGTATAAGGGATAGTATAGCTTCTTTTACTAACTAGCCAACCCAAATTAATATGTGATATATTAATCCCTTTTAACCCTAGAGAGGAGTCTTCCTTTAGGGTTCCTCTTTTTCTAATACTATACTATTCTCCTAAATTAATAGGACCTTATTTGTCTTTGCTGCTATTAGGCAGTCTTTTATAAAGTAGTTTTTTTAGCCGTATAAAAAGCAAGCTCCTTAATTACTAAGGGCTTATCTATAGGGGTTGCTGTATATAGGCCAAGTCTATACCAGGCCTATAGCAGGACTAGCTGCGCGACTAGCTGCTAGATTGATAGCGGGCTAAATAGCCAGTGCCGCGGGAGTTACGGCTTGTACTAAGGTACTATTGGCTGTTCTTATATTACTTACAGTCTGGTTTAAAGGGTTCCTAGCTTTATACTACTTAGCATATGCCTTAATTTAACGGAGGCCTTTATAATGGGCTTGTACAAATGCTTCTGAACCGAAGCTTGTAGATTGCTACTATACAAGAATACTAAGCTAAGGAGAAGAAGGAGAAGAAGACTGTTGGAGACTAATGAGATACAAGGTATTGCCAAGGCGCTAGTAACAAGCGAGCCAATAGTAGGCGAGCTAATAGTAAGAAACAGTAAGAAACAGTACTAGATAGTATGCAATAATATAACAGGTAGCAGAATATGGTAGAACTTAGCAGGTGACGCGCTCTAGAACCGTTATATCACCCCCCCTCCCAAAAAAGCCTGCCCTTAGGCTTTATCTAAGTTCTTTATTATTATCTAAATTATTGTAGTTATCTAACCCCTCTTCCTAGCATTTAATCCAGCTATCTAATTTGTGTGGTAGTCTAGGGAGGTCTAGGTGGGCTAGGTGGAAATCTTATAGCTTATAGAGAGAGTACTTGAAATTAGATACGGGGTACTATTCTAGGTCTTCGTTATGACCTACCTAGCTTATATAATATTTTAAGGTACTACGGTCCTTCTTAACTGCTAAGATCTCTTTAACTTCCTATTTCTTGTCCTCTATAATCTAGATTGGCGGCAGGGGGTTGTTATATTATCTAGGCAATAGGTCGTCTACGGCCTTCCATAGTTGGTTTAGAGAGAAAATAGGGTGGATCTTTATTAACTTTAGTAGCTTAACCTTAAAAGAGTGCCCTACCTTCTTAAGGATCTTATAAGGGTTAGCCATTTAGTAGTCTAGCTTGCAGCTCGGCCTCTAGGTCTTCTAGTTCTTTATTAACACCTATACCTTATCTCCTATATAGAAGTCTACCTTACAACAATATTAGTTTACGTTGGCCTCTTTCTTCTTTTATACTTTTTTTATAATTGCTTAGGCAGTCTCCTAGGCTCTATATATTCTCTTAGCAAATATCCGGGCCTCTTTATAGCTAAGGCGTTTGTAGGCCGTTATAGGTCCTATAGGTCTATCCTAATTAAAGGATATTTATGGCTTATATCCATATATTAGCTTAAATAGTAATATTCCTATACTATTATAAGGGAGCATAAGCTATGCGTAGTCTATTATAGGCAGTAGTTCTAACCAGTTGTCCTAGTAGTAATTAATAAAAGGGCGAAGTTATTAGTTAAGGTACTAGTTTATAATCTTGGTTTAGCCGTTGGTCTAAGGGTAGAATACAATAGAGAGCTTAATCTTAATCCTAAAGATGCAGTAGAATTTATCCTAGAAGTCTAATATAAATTAGGGTCCACAGTTAGAAATAATTAACTTAGGAGCGCTATAGATCTAGTAAATGTTATTAATATATATATGGGCTATATTTTTTTATAGTTATAGTCTTAAAGTAGGGGAGGGAAATGGCTTACTTACTTAGTCAGTTAACTACTATAAAGGCCATATTATAGCCATATTTGTCCTTTAGGAATAATTTAAAGTCTATTATAATATGCTGCTAAGGGTATTTAGGAACTGGCAGTAGTTATAACTATCTAAAGGTTTAATCCCTAGTAGTATCTGCCTATTTATAAGCATAATAGTTTCTAATAAATTGTTCTATATCAGATAGGAGTCCTTACTAGTAGTAGCAAGGCGCTAGTAGTTAGTGGGTCTTGTCTTAACCAGGGTGCGCTATAGAGACTTAACAGTAGGCTTTATAGATCAGCTCCGTTTATAGGTTATTAATATCTAGAACTATAAGCCGTTCTTAGTATAAAAGCAGTCCGTCTTCTATTTCCAAACTAGGGTTACCTTCTATAGCTTAGTTATAGAGGGCTTTTAGGGATTTAGCTGTGCGGTTTGCGATTAGGATACAGTTAATTAGTCCTATTAGTTTATTTAGGATCTCTCCTTCTATAGGCGCCAGTTTATTCTATTTAGAGCTTAGTTCTTTAAGGATATATAGGTTAAGCTATTTCGGATAGAGGAGGGCACGTATCTAGTGCTAAGCCTTTAGCTTATCCTGTGGTTCCACGTCCTATTCTCTCTAGGTAAGGGTATTAGCTTTAGAATTTTGCTTACTAGGGTAGTATATAATTATAAAAAAGAATTAGGAGAGTATTTTAGCCTACCTAGTCTATTAACTAGTAAGCTGCTTTATTATTATAAAATACTTAAGGGCTTTATAATTAGTATAGAATTTAATCTAAGAGTCTATGCTTTTAAGCTCTGCACGCTACTAAGACAACAATTATATAATAGCTAGTATTTCCTTATTGTGTACCTTATAGTTATACTTAGCTAGAGCTATTATCTTTAAAAAAAAACGCTATAGGGTACCACTTACTATCTAAGTGTAACTATAAGAGAACTCCCGCCACTACTCTATCGGAGGCGTCCGTTTCCAGTATTAATTTAAGATCTAGGTTATAGTAACAGAGAATTAGGGAGAAGGTAAGTTAGTCCTTTAACTCCTTAAAAGCTTCTATATAATTATTATTAAAAATAAAAGGCATATTATTCTTTGTTAGTTATATAAGAGGCTTAGCTATAACCCTATAGTTATAAATAAACTAATAGTAGAAGTTATAGAAGCCTAAAAAGAACTAGATACCTTTTATAGTATAAGGGGGTTTTCAGTTATATATTACCTTAACCTTCTTAGGATTAACTTTAATTCCTTCTATACTAACAATAAACCTAAGGTACTTTATTCGTTTTACTCCAAATTCACATTTCTTAATATTAACTTATAGGCCTGCATTTCGTAGCCTCTCTAGGACCTTTTTAATATAAACTTAGTGCTTAAGTTCATTATCAAAGTATATAAGAATATTATCTAGGTATACCATGCAGAATTCGTTAAGGTAGTTAAAAAGAATATTATTTATATACCGTTAGTATATAGCTGGCCCATTTATTAGTCTAAAAGGAAGAACTTTATATTTATAAGAACCATAGCAGGTATAGAATATTATTAGATCCTCTAATACAGGGTCTATCCTAATTTAGTAGAAAGCTTGGCAAACATTAAGCTTAGTAAAGATTTTAGCTCGGCTTAGACATATAAGGGTCTTATTAATTAGGGGAAAAGGGTAACAATCTTTTTAAGTAATAGCGTTTAGTTTCTAATAGTTAATATAAAAGCGGAGGCCTTTATTAGGTTTCTTTATTAAGAGAATAGGGGAAGTAAAAGGGGTCTAACTTAGCTTAATAAACCCCTTATAGAGGTTATTAATTAAGTACTACTTAGTTATTTTTAGTTCCTCCATAGTTTGCTAGTAAAGGGGGCTATAGCCTAGAAAGTTATTAGCCTCTAGTTAAATCTTATAATTATAGGTTTAGTAGGGGGGTAGTATATCTAAGGCTACTTTTAAGAACGCGTCTCTATAGTCTAAGAGGTATATAGGGAGAAGGCACTTAACTAGCTCCTTACTAGTTTCCTCTACTAGCTCTTCTTCCTTCTTATTAATAATCCAGTTAATTTTATATAGGCTAGTTATAAAGACCTTATTGTCCTTCTAATATATATTAAAGTGGAAACCTATAGCGCTAATTGCCATAATATCTACTATAGGGGGGTCGTGTAATAGTAGGGATGTCCACAGCCTTAGGGGCTTTTAGTATATTAGTATTATCTTTACTCCTTTTAGCTCTCATTATATCTTTTAAAGGTTATTCTCTATATCCTATTAGTATATCCTCTTCCCCTTTAGCCAGATCTCCATAATTTAGAAGTTGTCTATATTACTATCCATTCCACTTCCGTAAGTAGAGTCCTCCTTAACTATAGTCCTTTAGGGGAGTATCCTTATTAGTATAGAGTTCTTTCCGGCCTTATAGTGGGTATCTTCTTAAGTAAAGGCTAGGTCGCGGTCCCTAACATCCTACTAGTAGGTAAAATTAGCCTTTACGGCTAATATTTTATAGTTAGTACGGATCTCTCCAATAAAGGAGGGTAACTTCAGTCTATTCCCCAGCTAGACAAACTATCTTTATTAAACATTTAGCCAAATATTAAAGTAGGACATCTATTTTTGGCTAAGGATTATATTATAGAACCCTAGGTTTAAGATACAAAAGGGGATACCAAACTGGCGTTATCTATTAATAGTAATATATAGCTTTAAGATATGGATAACCGGCTTACTAGCTTAGCTATTATAGCCTTTTACTTAAATAAGCTTCTCTAGTTAGGTAGCATTTATATTTAAAAACTTAGCAACATTATTTATATAAGCAGTATTTATAAAGGCAAAGCTATTTGCTCTAGTATTAATAAGGGTAGTTATATTAACTCCATATCTATTTTAAGATACTATATATAGAACCATAAAGTATTTTTTACCTATTAGCTAACTTAGATTAATCTCTTTAAGATTAATAGGATACCCTAGGGGGGAGTTTTTCCCTAGGGTTCTTCTTTTCCTAACTTATTAGATAATTCTTCTTTCTTTATTTCTATAACGGAACCTTGTAGCTTAGACTACGGTGGGTTCTGTTATTAGGCTAGGTATGTAGGTAAGAACAAAATAACAATATAATAATAACTGGTGGAGTGGTTGCCCAACAGATTAACTCCAATTGTATTCTAAGATTCACTACAAGGAGAGAACTATCTATAGTAGGGACTGAGGTCCTTTAAATACACAACTATACTCCTAAGAAATCCTCTCTTATACGTGAGGTATGTGTTATACGTATTATATATAGACGTACACTGCGTATACCTTGTATACTGTGTATAATATTATATGACTCGCTTACTATTCCTTGTTACATGGTTCTACTAGATCTATCCTAGACCGTGCCTATATTAACTAACTAGCTTCCTGCAACTCTTCCCTAAGTAGTTATAACATTATACTTAAAGCGTCCGTAATACTATCTCCCTCCTCTTTATCTTTGTCCTTGAAGATTCCTAATATCTCTAAGTTGTCCACTAGAGGTGTAATATCTGTTTAATTAGTCTAGTTAATATCCTTGCTTATTATACCTAAAGCTTCTTCTTCCTTATAAGCGCAACGTCGTGCTCACACTGTGGCTGCTATACTATCGCTTAGTAAGATAATGTCGTCTCTATATTCTCGCTGTGCGAAAGCGGGGTTGGTGTATATTATGATAGCAAGTCCCTTATCTTAACAACCCTTATTTTACTTAGAGTATACCAAAGCAAACGTTTAATCATCCTATGATGTTTGCTCTGTTTTTAACGCTAAATGTGCGCGTCCTATAACTCTTAACAGTCTTTAAGTTCCCTAAGTAACTTATTATAGGGTCTTGTGTTTAATCTACCGCTGCGAAACTTAAGTCTAAGTTAGCCGCCACGCGTGCCAAACTCTACCGTTCTGCTGAAGAAACCGCTTAGGCCCTTAAGGCTCAACGTTACTCCTTTAAGTCTCAGTAGGTTGCGTTCGCTCGGTTAACCCGTCTTAAGAAGGTTTATAAGAAGGTTCGTTCCAAGAAGTGAAAGCTAGTTTAATAGGGTTTAACTAAGCTAAGTAATAAAAGGACTAGCTCTCCTCCTACAAGGGAAATAACTCCAAGTAGCTCGGTAATTGCTCCTCTTAGGTCCCCCTTAGGTGACTTATTCTTTGGCGATCCTTCTTTATTAATATTACTTAACCTACTTTCTTCTAATACTCCTATACCTTTCCTATAGCGTTTTTTAGGTTGCTTAGTGGTTTCTAGGTAGTCTTACTATAGCTTATCCACTTTACTTTATACCACGTTTTATTATCCACGTCCTTATAACTAATAATCTTTAAAACTTGCTATTTGTCTTCCTCTTGTCCTCTATACGTGTCTACCTTATAGACTGGTAGCTTAATATTCCTGTGTACTGGCTCTAGCATTGCAATATGCTGTATAGGGTATATTTTCATTTTGGCTAGTAGGTTTAACTTATACGTAACTAATAAAATTCTTTGCTTAACTTTAAAAGGTCCTAGTCTAATATGGTCTAACTTCTTGCTTAGTCGTCAACTCTTAAAATTTTTATATGGTAGCCACACTTTATCCCCCTCCTTAAGATCTGGTCCCTTAGATCTCTTAGCATTGTAGTACCTTTTTATTCGTTCTTATACTAGTTTAGCTATTTCTTTAAGGTCTATATAAAGATTCATTAACGTCTCCATTCTTTGCTTAGCTGTGCTACTTGTCCTTTTTGCTTAATATAGCGATAACGATGTTCTTAGCTTGTATCCGTAATTTGCCTTGAATGGTAATATCCCCATTTCTTCTTATAGTGTTATATTATATGCAAACTGTGTAACTGGTAATAACAATACCCAATTATTCTGTGCGTAATTAATATAATGCCTTAAATACTGTTCTAGTGTCTAGTTTAGTCTTTCCGTTTATCCGTCCATCTGCGGATAATACGCTGTAGATATTGCTGTGCAAACTCCCTATTCTGCCAGAAACGCTTTCTAAAATACTACTATAAATCTTGGATCTCTGTCTGATATAATCTTGTTTAGTGCTCCCTGTCTTGTAAATACTTCTCTTATATAGATTCTAGCAATATCTTCTACTAATATCTCTTTAGTGTATGCTATGAAGTATCCCTACTTTATTAGCTTATCTACTATTACTAAAATCACGTTATAATCTTATCCTGTAATAGGATCTCTTAACTTTGGTAACTTAATAATAAAGTCCTATAATATAACCTCCCATGGTCTTCCTAGTGTCTCAATAGGTTATAGCCCTCTATACGGCTTGTGCCTTGTTAGTTTATTCCTTTGGTAATCTAGATATTCCTTTATAACTTATCGTGCTAGTCCCCAGATTTCTTAAATAATGTACTCTTTTTAAAGTCTTAACACTAAGCCTATAGCTCTGTTGTATCCTTATGTTATTCCCTTATGGAATTCCTTAATAAATTCTTCTGTAATAGACTTAGGCATATACATTGCTTCTCTGTTTTCGTATTACTCTAAGTCTGGATTCTCTACCTGTGCTTTTTAGATCTTCTATATCTAATTACTCTCTAGTGATTTATGGATCTGACTTTCCTTAGTTGCTATAATCTTTGGATAATTATACCTAATTAATCCGTCTTAATCCTTTTGCAATAAAGCTCCCGATAGCTTTTTATTACTTTATAGTTTAGCCTTTCTACTTAGAGCGTCTGCTCGTGCATTATCTATACCCTTGGTATGCTGAATTTCGAAACGGTATTCTATAAGCATTTCCGCCCATCTAACCTGTCTTTGGTTAAGCTCCTTTATTATTAGGAATCCTATAAGGTTCTTATAGTCCGTCTTAACTATAAATGGTTTCTCTATGTCTTGTAAGAATGCTCTCTATTTCTTAAGTGCTGTAACTATACCTAACAACTTCTTGTTGTAGATGTTATAGTTTAACTCTAGTAGTGTCATCTTCTAACTATAGTATGCCACTGGGTGCCATCCATCTTAATGTTTCTATAGGAAGCACGCCCCTAGTGCAAAGTCTAATGTATTTATTTCTATAACCGTCTCTAGACCTGGTTAATAGATCTTAAGAACTGGCTCCTGGGTAAATAACTCTTTAACTCTCTTAAATAGTTCTTGTTGTTTCCTTCCCTATGCCTATAGTTCTTCTTTTTTTGTTAACTGCGTAAATGGCTTAATGTTCTATAACTACTGTGCTATAAACCTTCTACAGTAATTGTAAAACCCTAGGAACGATTTTAACTGCGTAATATTCTCTAATTCTTGCTAATTTACTATAGCCTCGATCTTCTTTAGATCTATACTAAGTTGGCTTAATTTAATAATAAATCTAACAAAATTGGTCTTCCTGGTAAAGAACTCATATTTTTTAATTGCTACTAGCATCTGTTTTTCTTGTAGTCTCTTTAAAACCCATTTAATGTATTTTCCGTGCTCTTCCTCACTCTCTAAGTAGATGATAATGTTGTTAAGGTATACTATAATAAATTTATCTAGGTGTTCTCCTAATATACTATTAATTCGCTTCTGGAACGTTGCTGGTGCATTTATAAGCCTAAATTGTATAACTAATGGTTTATATAGTCCTTCCTTTGACCTAAAGGCTGCCTTCTATTTGTTGCCTTCCTTGATTCTAATCTGGTGGTACGCCTATCTTAGATCTATCTTTATAAAGATCTTTGCGTTACCTATTCTGTCTTAGATTTTGCTAATTAAGGGTAAAGGATACCTATCCTTCCTGGTAATGCTGTTTAACTATCTATAGTTTACACACATCCTGAGTTTTCCGTTTTTCTTTGGGATAAATAATACTGGATATTCTACTAATGACTATAATGGTCTGATGTATCCCTTTTATAAGTTCTCCTAAATAAACTCCTTAAGCGCTACTAACTCTATTTTAGTAAGCTTGTAGATTGGAAAGAACTTTGGACTTATTCCCTCTTCTAATTCTATCTTATGGTCCTAAGCTGTATACTCTAATAGCTTTTCACTTTCTGGTAACTATAACTTTTTACTATACTTGTAGTATCTCTTTGGTATATAACTTAAGCCTCACTTAGTCTCTTTATATATCGCTCTGACTTGGTACTATACCAACTTAGTTTACTATCGCACTTTACACCGTTGTGTATTCTTAATATTGACCTAACCTATAACCTAATTAATCTTTAGATTGTACTCCTATAACTAAGGCATTCCTAGTATTGCCTCGTCCTATCCTAATAGTAGGATATTGAAAGACATTCTAACTGGTCTCCCTTTGATAGTTATCTAAATAGGTCCTGTTTTAAGATTAATAATACCTTCTCTATAGGCTATCTAATCTCCTGAAATTGTTATAAGTAGATATAGGTGTTCCTTTTATCTATATAGTAACCCTATCCTTTCCACTGCCTTTGGTAATATGTGGTTCCTAGTTGCTTTACTATCTACCAACGCTTTAAACTGCTAATCTTGCTATTTAGCTCTTAGATTTAGGTGTTATTCTTAAATTCCTTTAAGGGTCTAAGGCTCTAACACTAGTTCCCTCTGGTCTTATACGCCTCCCCTTTTCCTAACTATTGGCTGCTCGATCCTGCCTATACTTAGTCTAACTTTAGCCAATACTTAGTTCGTTTCTTTTCCTCTATATGCTATGGATAAGTGTTCTCTAGGCACTCCTACCACTATTATCTATCTAGGCATTTTTCCGTAAGGAATCTTCCTAGTTAAAGTGTTAAGTCTCCTTAACCTTATACTTCTACTAGGTGCTAACTATATATATACTTAGCGTTTCTGAACCGCTTTTCCTCTGGTGCCCAATATATCCTTACTAGGTACTTCCGGTTCTTGTCTTTAGGTGCTCTATATATATTATACATATTATCCACATAAGCTATCCACAATAGTGTATAATGCGCTGCATATTTTAGGTTAACTCTTAGTTTATCTTTATCCTTAAGTTTAAATCTATACCTAGTTGACCTAACTACTGGTATCTCTGCTACGGGTATTAAGATTTATTGCTTGCTTCTCTAGTCCTTAAATCCCTCTTCTAGGTTCCTTAACATTATAATTAATACTCCTTTAATATGACTTATGCGTTTTTCCGTAATGGGTTGGTTTTAGACAACTTTTTTATCTAGCTATATATAAAAATCCTCCTATTTATTGTTGTATTGTTGCCTATACCACTTTCCATATAACTAGTTTAGTGTATATAGTCTATCCGTTAGAAAGTACCTTGTTATCGCTATATTATAACATCCTTTGGTATGTCTTTTTTTAAACCTAATTAGAATATCTAGATCCTCTTCTTGTTCTAGTTTGTTTAACCATTTTACCCTAGGTGTCCCTGTACTTGGCCTATTAATAACTCTTCGCATAGGTGCTCTGTTCCTTATATAACCTAGCATAGCTAATCTCTTGTCTAGCTTTTGCTCTTACTATGCAATAATTCTTATCCTAAACTTATCTATAGTTTCTTGTTTTCTGCGTCTTATAGCTAGATCTTCGTAGTTATCTTGCTTTTTAATCCTAGTATTAACTTTTTAATCTTTAGGCTAAACACTATATTTACCTAGGATTGCTGATGTTCTTATTTATTCTCCAAACTTGTAGTTCTTAAACTTGCGTCCTATACTTATTCGTCTGTTACTAAACTGAGTTGCTGCCCTTTCCTATCAGTTTTCGTCCGTTGTGGGTCCTTAGGTGTGTTTTATCTCGTCTTAAGAATCTTAAGCTTCTCTTATTTCTTCTTGAAAATCTTAAGCCTGTGGCCTTTTGCCTTTATTGAGTAATAAGCTAGCACTAGCAGTTATCTACTTGCTTAGTTTCTTCTAAATATTACTCCTATCGTCTTGTAAAGCAATAGAAATCGTATCCAACGGTGTTATAACATCCGTTACTGAACCTCGTTTAGTGATGGTCTTAGCCTCTACTTCTGTTACGTTATCGAGGTTTAAGTGCTCCTAGTTAGCCTCCTTTTCGTCCTTATTACTAGTGATTAATAAGTACTCTAACTCCATTATCATTACTGCTAATCTTTGCCCACATGTTGCTGTAACATCTTGATCTAACTTATAGAGTTAATCTTATTCTTCGTCTAACTTTCTAGTTCCTTTAAGTCCTCTTAACTCTGGCTCTTATAGCCAATAGCTTGCGCCGTACTTAGCGTCTTTATAAATTTGGCATGTGTTGTTGTAATAATACGCAAAACTGTTAATTAAACATTCTTTTATTCCTCGCAGTGCACTATTGTCCCTTGGTATGTATGTGCCGTCTACTAGTCTGGTTCCCTTTACCATATAGTTACTCTAACTACCTCTACAGTCTCTGGCAAAATAACCTTGTTTTCCGTAATTTATATAAGCTCTATCTTTAAACCATCTTTTTTGCTATAGAGTCCGCCTAAACGTCTTCTACTGCTAAGATCCTTGGTTTAGCCTCTGCTCCTAGGTTCTTTAATTACTTAATCCTTAACCTCTAGGTTTCTATAGTTTCTTTTCCTACCTTTAGGTTTTTTTAGTACCACTTAGGTCTATTAACTCTGCGCTATTTTATAGTTTTTAACTCTATGTCTATTATTGCGTACTCTGCGCCTTATATAACTGTAGAACTCTATCTTGCCCTCTCTTAGCTTGTTCCCTTTAGTAGATTCTATTATTAATCTTTATTAACTGATCTATTAACTCTCTTAGAGTATCTGCATCTTCTATTAGGATAATTGCGTCCTGGACTTTAGCCTTAAGTCCCTGTTTATACTATGCTATGAGCGCCCTATTATTCCACTTAACCTGTATGGCTAGTGTTTAAAACTGTGTTGTATACTTAATTGTTAAAGTGCGTTATACTAAGTTCTGAAGCTTTTATTCCGCTATAGTTGTGGCCTCTAGGTCTTTAAATATCTATATTAGTTGCTCTATAAACCCGTTCTAACTGGTAAATATATACTATACGTTCTGGTTAGTAGTTGTTATGCCATTAGCCTATATTTCCGTAAGATATGGCTTAAACCACTTAAGTGCCCTCCCCGTTAGGAATAATCCTGCATAGGCTACTTAATCTAACGATGTTACTAACTTCGCTCCTTCCTATACTACCTTAAAGTGCATCTGCGTAAGAAATTCTTTAAGCTTCGACTTCTCTCCTAAGAATTGTTTGATTAAAGGTAGCTTAATCTTTGCTACTCTGATTCCATTAATGCGTTCTTTAAGTATCCTATTATTATCTTATAAGTGATTAACCATTTCCTATAACTAACCTTACGTAACCACTTAAGAATCCCTATTGTTTATACTGGTATCACCTAGCCCTGAGGTTGTAGCTGTTGCTGACGCTATTGTGACTAGTGCTGCTCTTGGTGGCATGTTGTTCGATTTTGTTCCAATACTATAACCTTAGTAGTAAATGTGTAACGGAACCTTGTAGCTTAGACTACGGTAGGTTCTGTTATTGGGCTGTGTATATAGGTAAGAACAAAATAACAACATAATAATAACTGGTGGAGTGGTTGCCTAATAGATTAACTCTAATTGTATTCTGAGATTCACTATAAGGAGAGAACTATCTATGGTAGGGACTAAGGTCCTTTAAATACATAACCGTACTCCTAAGAAATCCTCTCTTGTACGTGAGGTACGTGTTATACGTATTATATATGGACGTATACTGCGTATACCTCGTACACTGCGTATAACATTATGTGACTCGCTTACTATTCCTTGTTATATGGTTCCACCGGATCTATCCTAGACCGTGCCTGTATTAACCAACTAGCTTCCTACGACTCTTCCCCAAGTAGTTGTAACATTGTACTTAAAGCGTCCGTAATAATTTCCTTAATATTACCCATATCCTTTGGCTCTAGGTAGGATGTAGTAAAGTAACTATCCTTTTCGCAATTAAAACACGTAACCATAGTAGTATTAATTAGGGTGTTGCAACAAGCATTGGCTAAATATATAGTATATGGCGATTTAGATAAAGCTTATAGGTAGGATATTATAACCGCTTTTAGTATAAGGGTAGCTATAGTTTATCTTCTAACGCTAGCTCCTATTAGTATGGTGGATAGGTTCCAGTTGCTATAGGACTTCTTTAGTTAGTTAGAATAAGTATTAATTTATTTTAGTTCTAAATCCAGTAATAAACATTAGGCTACTAGTCTTTGGTAGGTTAATAGGTTGTCTAAAGCTACCGCAATCTTCTCTTATAGTTAGACTATTAGCTTATTATATAGGTCCAAACAGTAGTTCTTAGCGGGAACCTAGCCTTTACCTACTAGGTATAAGAATTAAGTCTAGAACTTAGCAAAGGATTAGTTTAATTTTATTATTAGGCAGTTATAGTTATAATAGGCATCCCATACTTTATTTAGATTAATATAGATAACAGCTAGATACTATATTATCTTATTAATAGATATAAACCAAATAGGTAACTTGTCCTTAAACTTAGCCTAGAGGTATTACTAGGCATCCCTAATAATTTAACTAAAAAGGTAGAGTATTTTAGCTTCTTTAGAGGGGAAATGGTTATAGTTAATACAGAGCTTTCCTTATACTTAGATCCTCCAATTCTTAAAGGTAGGGTCTATCCCGTTAGATAGCGGTTAAGGGTTAGGAAGCTTAACGGACTTTAACTGCTTTATTATTATATCCATACTCTCTAGTATATTGCATTTAGTTAAGCGAATAGGTTAACTAAGGCTTTATAAAGGGGAGGCTGGGCTATTTTATAAGGCAGTAAGGCTTTCTAGGATCTCCTTTAGAGTCTCTTATATACTTTAGGCTTAAAAATAATTAACCTTCTAATTAGCTACAAGGGCACAAATCTACTTATGCATATCTGTAACGTCGTCATTGTCTTTAATTTCTAATCCTAACTAGATCTTAGGTTCCTCTTAGGTAGAGATAGGATTTTTAAATAAGCTCGCTTTAGGTACCATTGTTAGCTTCCTAAGGTTTATTAGAATTATATAATTTAGGTTTAATTCTGGGATTTTTTTAGAGGCGTAGGTTAAGTATAGTCTAGCCTATAAAGTGGGATATTATTAGGGCCTTCTCAGGTATAATACTGTGAGTTTTTTCTTAATGTTTAAGTATAACGCGTTGGCGCATCGTTGCAGACAAAGGTCTTTTAGGGTGGGATATTATTAAGGCCTTCCCAGGCAATATAGGGAGAGCTTAGTATAATGTAATGGGCTTATATAAATGCTTCTAAACCAAAGCTTGTAGATTGCTACTATATAAGAATACTAAGCTAAGGAGAAGAAGGAGAAGAAGACTATTAGAGACTAATAAGATACAAGGTGTCGCTAAGGCGCTAGTAGCAAGCGAGCCAATAGTAGGCGAGCTAACAGTAAGAAACAGTAAGAGACAGTACCAGACAGTATGCGACAATATGATAGGTGGCAGAATATGGCAGAACTTGGCAGGTGACGCGCTCTAGCACCATCACAGCCTTAATTAATAGCTAAGCACTAGTCCATTAGTTTCTTTAGCGTTTATATAGTAGTAAAGACTAGCAGTATAGCTCGCTATAGGTCTAAGGTGAGCTTGTTAAATAGGTCTGGTAGTAGATCTTCTTAGGGGATTTAGGCCTAGCCGGCTAGGTGTAAAAAACGGGTCTAAAAGGCTGAAAAGGTCTCCGTTATTTTTTTATTTAGGCCTTTATAGTTAAGGCGGGCGTTCTGCACCTTAAAGGGGTCCTTATAAATGGAAGATAAGTAGTTAATTATTTCTTCTTTAGAGAGGAAGGGGTCTGCCAAGTCCTAGGCGTATCGCGGACATAGGTGCGTTTATACGTCCCCACCGGTACAGCCAAAGACATAGGCCATTTTAGCTTAAGTAGTAGGGAAGTGGTCCATATTAACTTCGAGTTTATCTTGCAGTTAAAGTTTCTAATTATTAAATATAGGGTTAGTTCCGTCTGTAAGCAGCAGGGGGTCTATAACCTTCGCAGACCAAAATGATGCTATACGTTGGGCTAGGGCCTTAAGGACTATAGCAAGTCTATCTAATAAGTCATTACTAGATATAGGGGCGTCTCTAGCTTTAAGCAGCTCTTAAAGCCATTTAATTTTAGCATTGGCTGCTATAAGCTCCTACTAAGGGTTTAAGACGTTAACTGTTTTACTATTAGAGGTATTTAAGGGTCCTATAGCTACTTTACCAGCTACTGTATTTCTTAGTATGGTGGTAAAGGTATTAGGTAATTCCGGGTAATTTCTTTAGGGGTTCTAGTCTGTGTATATCTGGTTCTTAGGGTTCTTTTTATATTCCTTTTATATTCTTGGGGTTCTGTCCTATCCTTGTAGTCCTAGTAATATCCTTAAGGTCCTATTCTATGTCCTTATCCTATTCGTGGTCTTATAGATATATTTAAATTCCTTCTTAGGAAGAAAGAGTAGTTTAAGCTTTAGATAATGTTAGCGACTCAGTTAATTAAGTATAAGCACAGCAAGAAGGACGTATATAAGCCTGTATAATTGGATTGTCTATAAACAAGGATCCAAAGCTAGAGAAAGAAAAGGAGAAGAATAGCAGCGCCATGCGAAGTTTTATGCGGTCCTCTAGTCACATAAGCTTACGTGACTCTGCGTCTACTATAACGTCTACCATAATCCACCGTTTTCCACAGGCGCCGTAACAGCTAGTGCCTTATATATCTTCTTTTCCTCTATTACAGCAATATAACTAAGGGGTTATATAAGATCCGCATTATTAGAAGTACGTTTACAATCCATTATAGTAATATAATTAAGTTTCTATGGTGGAGACGTTTACTAATATTTAGACCTGTATAAGAGGTCAGTCTAACCGGAACGTATAATTATCTAATTAACAGTGTAGAATAAGAGTTATAGATAAGTAGAAGGTAAGTCAAAGGTAGAACGAGCTTTACGTATTAAAGGACAAATGCTTTCTAACCTCTTCTATTTAGAGACTAATCGCTAGTTCTTCTCTAGAGGAGAACCAGCTCCCTTTATAATCCTTCTAAGACACTAGTAAAATCCTTTACCCCTTATCTATCTGACCATGTCTCCTTCTGGGACATTAGTGGGACATTGGTGAAACCTTTATCTATCTTATCTAATATGTACCTTTTAGGAGCGCCCGTTACAACCTAGCACTAATATAAACTAATACAAACCGATAAAATATCGGTTATTGGAAATAGTAGTAGTAGATTCTTTGATTAACGTCTAATACGGATCCTATCTAGGCCCACGCAGACTACTCCGTACACAAGCGAAAAGTAATATTGACGGGAAAAAACCCTTGCTACTGGGGGGGAAGGAAAAACCCTATGAGCCACCTCAGTAGGATGAAAAACCCCG
>Ga0307507_10003121_pt1 | contig 33015 bp, 33 predicted proteins | sample 7_EM_MG_FD_207223 | JGI IMG/M metagenome (GOLD analysis project Ga0307507, IMG submission 207223) | Populus trichocarpa ectomycorrhiza microbial communities from riparian zone in the Pacific Northwest, United States - 7_EM | ecosystem: Host-associated > Plants > Roots > Unclassified | place... | reverse complement strand
TTCCTGTAGGGCAGGTATCCTTTATTGTCCGCCTACCCTACGTGAGAGGATCGTTCGATAATAACTCATTTTGAGAGGAATCGAACTCCTGGGCTCCTGCTAAATTGCACAGAAGGTTAATAGTTTCTTGACATGTTAACCACTGCGCCAGCTAGGTATTTTCACATCATAGCATCACAGGAACAAATACTTATCCTATTGGCTTTGATTTTTCGCCCGAAGTTAAAGATAACTACGCTATTCATTAAACATTTAATGCATTGCAGAGATAGACAGGTCTTTAAAAGAAGGAAATTATAAACATTAATCACTGAGAGCCAACCGTAGTCCCTTCGTGCGCAAAGCGCCAACAGCGGCCGGAATATCAGTGATAGAAAAAAGCTGGGTTCTACAGTGAGAAGACGGGATTTGGAGAGAGTTCGGGGTTACAGATATACAGTGCAGCTGAAGGCCGTCCTTTCTCCAACAGTCATGACTAGCTTGGCCAACATTAGAGCAATAGTCTGTTTTAGAAATACAGACGATACAACACTACAGAATGTAATGCGACGCGCGCTTGATCCGTAATATGAACTACTAACATAGAATCACTGGATTATTACCACATCTAAAAGAGCTCAATGAAGTGGCCGATGGCACGGCCATTATCCTAATTTCCTCTTTTAACTATCAGTCCTCCCGGGAGCTTCACATATTAGTCCTACCCCAACCCGCAATCCACGGACACCGAACTACTGTAGTTCCCCCGTAACCAGCAGCATTAACCGACACGGCAGAACGGGTAAAGTGAATAAACCATCATTGCCACATCCTATAGTAAATTCCAAGGAGGAATTGACAACAGGAATAATTCCTCCTATTTCTCTTACCGAGTGACAATCTATGACTAGTCAAGGGACAGCTATAGAAAAGTCGAGCATAGCTAGTAGATATCTACCCAGAGAATGTAGAAGCGCGAGCACGCTAAGAGAGGGCATGACAGCAGAGTACTCTACTGCAGACTTTCTAGAGTCCCTGCTTAGATTTAGTAGAGACTGAGAACCACCTCTCAGCAGGATATTCAACACCACCACCGCCCCAGACGCTCAGAAGGTCCCTAGGAATTCACCCCCATAGACGGTCCCCCCACCTGATACTAGTGGCACATTCTTCTTCCAATTTAGAGGAAGTCACCAGAAAGTCCGGTAGGAAACGTAGAGTAAAGTCAAGCTTGGGTATTAAAAAAAGGGGGGGGAGGGAAAGGAAAATACAACTAACAATACCAGACGTCCCACCAGCGACCGAAATATAAGAATCCCGATGTGATGCCTCTGATTATGAAGGGAAAAGGGTATACAAGAGGCTAGAAAAAAAATCGACCAGAGTTTGTGCGATAGGCTTATTCGCGTTGAGCATTATATTCCTACCAAATCTACACACCCGCCCTCTCCTCTAGAGGCCTACAGTCACACGCAGTATGGACATCTCCAAGACAGCCCAGCCTCCCTCTACCCGCTCCAAATCTTCAGGCATAGACAATCCCCCCAAGCGCAAAGGGAATGTAGCTTTAGCTCTCCTTATTTTGGGATTTTAGTTCCGGGTCGAATAAGAGTCCTTGCAAACCCGAAGTTATCATGAACGCTTCTATATAGATTGCATTGTGGTGGCACACTGGACGCACTGAAAGAGCCGGAACAATTGAACCTCAGACTAGGACCTCTTCAATCTGATTTATTGATAGTTCAAAGTCACCATTATACCCATGCCCTCAAGAATATTCCCGTAATCCGTGCGGCGCCTTACTTCTTATTTGATCTAAGGCTTGTAGTCTTCGAGAGCGCCTGCCTAGAGCCTCAGGTATAAGTCTACCTTCCTTAAGCAAACGTGCAGAGGTGATGGTCTACTAAAGTATTATACTCTCATGTTTCTCACCCCCCCCCAGAAATCCTAGCACAAGGAAACATAAGAAGGCGGTCTCGTGCATGTACTACTCCCTACGCACAACCCCCCAAAGCGAGAATAACCAACACCAACCAAGAATGTAAGCAAAAACACCAGCCCCAGTTCAACAATAATGAAAAACTGGGTATAATGAGGATGTTCAGGCTATGCAATTGTCGATCTCCGCGCTCCGAGTGAATCCCTCTCTTTATGGAGTGAGTAAAGGTAGATACAAAGAAGAACGCGGTTGGTGTCAATTGATGGATGGATGAATGGATGGAGATTAATTCGGGGGTGGTGGTAGATGTTGTTTATTGGCATGAAGGTATCATCATCATAGTATGTACAATAAAGATATGGTTACGGTGAAGGCGGGAATCGCTGTAGATTGATAGAACAGAAAAGGGAGATGGTTTGTGGGGAGGGAGCAGCGAAGCGGCGGCAGTCAGTGAAGTGGGGGGACGAAGCAAACAGGAGAGTTCGTTACCCGGATTTCACGCTCTGAGGTGAAGCTTGGCGAAGTTGGAAAAGCGAGTGAGAAGTCATGTGTTGACGCGTCAGTTTTATGCCGTCCCGCTCTGCCCAAGCTTTGTATGATATTTTTTATTTTTTTGAACCCCAAAGTGATATCATGCCTCCTGCCCCTTCCATTCCATACAAATCCATGGCAAACGCGAAAGTTAACCTTTCCTCTCACTCTTTTGCTTTTTTCTGGCTCCTTCAAGTCCCTAATAATATGATAGAAATACACTTCCTTTACTTTTACTTCCAGCCTTGGTTTTTCCGCCCCCTAATCTATTAAGAAGGAATGCGCTACAATTTTTTAAAACAACGGCGGCAAGAAGAAAGGGTAACTTCCGTTCTTTTGCTTGAAGAGGTTCATGAGGAAGCTGAACCCGACTAAGAGGACGGCATTCCAGATTAGGATTGTAGCCTTCTGTCGGGCAGGGTCTTCAATGCGAGGGGTTTTCATTGCCAAAGAAATAGTAGCAAATGCCAAGAGGGCGTCTATACTAATTAGCCATAGTCTAAACGGTGGGTGAAGGGTAGAAATGAGTAAACATACAAACAATAGCTACAATCTGAGTTTCCAGCCCATATTGATTGCTGAAACCAGAAGCAACATAAGAGACACCGCCGCGCCCGTCGTTAACAACGTACGGGACGTGGCGGATATGGTTGAACATGTGCCCACTGGTGAACAAGAGGACGGCAATAAGGGAGACGGCGGCCCAGAGGTTGCGGCTGTAAATGATGGGCTTGATAATGGAGAAAGCGATGCTGATGATTGCAACAGCGACCAACAGAGCACCAGCCATGCTACCAAATTTTACGTAGTCGAACGGACGAGAAACCGGGGGAGTATGTGGGGTGTGTTGGCTGATGAAACGGGCAACTGCCTCGGCGGGGACACCACTAATACAACGTTAGTTAAATCGACGGTAAAACAAGGCAAGGGTGGTTACTACTGAGTGAAGTCGAACTGATATGGTGCCTCAATATGTGCGATATCAACATTATCCCCAGTGGTTGGAGAGAACAAGTACAAAATGGGAGCAGTCGTTAATTGCAGCTAAACAAGTTCAAGGTAAGCCCCAATCTACCATAACCAGACTTGAGTATAACCAGCAAACCTTCTGGAAAGTAGCCTTAGCATTTGCAAAGTCCAGCTCTCCGAAGAACAACCCATCACTAGACCTGTGCTTCGCGATCCAACTCTTCGCTAGCAATTCATACTCCGGTTGAAACTCCTGACATAGGACACAGCTATACCTCTGGTCCAACGCCGTGAGTAACACTACCGCAGAGTAATTCCGTGGTGCGGCGGTTAGCTCTGTGTAGAGAGCGTCGTCAAGCTTCACAATACCCTTTAATTTCGAACCAGTCGCGAGCGAAGTGAACTTTGTGAGTTTGGAGTCGGCAAGCGCAGTCGGGAGGAGTGTAGAAGCCAGAGACAATAGTCCCGCAATTAGTGCGAGGGAGCGCATATTTGACGGCGGTGTTTGTGGAGAGAAAATCGACACGCCCTTTCCGTGTAAGGACCGTGAATTGTATGAGGTTATGATGTTCCCGAGGTATTGGTGGATAGCGGAGGCACAGAAGCTTCGCTTGCGGCTTTGTCGAAAAGGTTCAGGCAATGTGTTCAGTAGAAATTACCCCTAATCTTTCCTTTTTTGGTTACATCAAAGAGGTTAACTGTGGCTAAACTTCAAAAGAGGTGTGGCTCGCCCGTAAGACATTTGCATCACACTACCGTATTCCGCTGCCTGTTTGCTGACAGCCCTTCGCGTTTCCCTACTCAAAACCTCCATTTTTTTTGTTCTCTATTCCTTATTCTTCTTCTTGTCTGCCCCCATCATATACTTACGGTACCCTTTCCCGACATCTACAATCCCTACCGGGATAGTAGCCCTCCCATTACTCTCCTTATTTATTATCTCTCGCAAAATATTGTAAAACAATCACTATGTCCGACCCAGACACCCTTTTCGAACTCGAGGATGTATGCCTATGTCCCATTTCCTCCCCTCTTCATCAATATTAAAACTGACCTCCACCTCTAACAGGCTCGACGGAAGGTCGCGACCTCCAATGCTCTCCTTGCATACCGCGAGGCGTGCGCAGAAACTTTTGTCATCGAGGCAGACGAAGAGCAACGGAAAATCCGCGCGCAATTGATAATCCTAGAAGCTCGATATGAGAAGCTGTACCAAGAGTATTCCGAGGACAAGGATTACTTTAAACAGGTGGAACCAGCACTGAAGGAGGCATACGCGTCCTTGCGATGGCACGAGGACGCGGTCGCTAGGTATAAGGTCAAGAATAAAGAGCTACAGGTTTGTTTCTCTTACTTCATTCCTCCTCATTAGTTTGTAGTTGACCATCTTGTTATAATCTAGGAGAAATACCAACGACATCTTGTCGGCGAACAGAACCAGCAAGAAGCTGAGGTTGCAGCTCTGCGAGCATCACTAGAGGAAGCGCTCGGTGCGAAGACAACATTGCAGGAGCGTATCCTCCTTTTAGAAGATGAGCTCTTGAAGGCTACCGCGGAGAAGTCCACTGTGGAAGGCGAGTTATCGGAGCACAAGGAGGATCTTGAAGCTTACAAGAAGAGCACGGATGCCTTAAAAGCGCAGTTAACGGAGTGGGAAGAGAAGCACCGGGAAAGCGTTGCAGAACGCCAATCCCTCCAACAAGAAGTTTCCACCCTCCGGCTCAACTCACAGAACGAACGACAAACAACCGCTGCAGGAAACCAATCGCTTCAGCAAGAGATTATCACCCTACGCTCAGAACTGGAAAAAACCCAAGCAGCCCTTAAGAAAGCAAGTGAATCTGCCACTACCGAGACAGAAAAAGAGGGTAAGCGTAGATCCCAGGAGGTGGCAGACCTCAAAGCTGCGCTCCGCAAGGAAACAAAAGGCCGCGAAAAGGCCGAAAAAGACCTCGCCAAGTCAAAGGAGGACTGGGAAACCAAGCATGAAGTCCTCGAGTCAAAGCTCGAAAGCACTCGAAATAAGCTCACCACTTTAAAAGCTTCCGCCGCCTCTGCACCAGCACCAGCACCTGCTGCTACCGCGGCAAAGACAAGTACATCCTCAGCAACAGCATCAACAGCCACGAAACTCCCCGCCCAGAACCCCAAAAAGCGTGCTTCAACCTTGACCATGGAGGACCTCGAACTCTCGGCCAAACGGCCTCGCAAGACTCCACCGAAGACTTCAGAGTTTAGCATAACCCCATTCTTGAAGCGCCAGACCGCCGCGGCGGATACCTCTGTTCCAAACGCTACTACTATCTCAACCACGGCCACCACAACTACAGCAGCCGTAGCCAGCGAAGCAGACGCCCCAGACGCCCCAGAAGCCGGCGAAACAACCATGATTCCAGCCCTAATCGAATCCAAAGAACCCACCAAAATCCTCCTCGCCGGCGCAAGCCGAAAGCGCAAAGCCAAAAACCCCACTGTCCAGCCCGACATTCCCGAAGTAATAGCAGCAGAGGAAGTGGAAAACCCAAAACCGAAACCGAAGCCACGAAAGCGGAAACCCGCCGCCGCAAAGACTCTATTCACCGAAGACGATGGTAGCGGAAGGCTTACGCTTGCGCCTTTGGCCGAGAGTCAGGAGTTGTCTGCTCCACAGGTAACGGCGACGGCAGTGACAGCGGGGGGGAAGAAGAGGAAGAATGGGAAGAACGCCGGAGAAGGAGGTTTGGCTAGTGCCTTGGCGGGGGGCGCGAGTTTGCTAGTGCCTAGTGTATCAGCGTTTAATAATGAGTTCTCACCTTCGAAGAAAAGGCCTGAGGGGCTGAAAAAGTTGTTTGGGAAATAGTAGTAGTAGTAATATTAGTTTTTTGTTCTTCCTCTCCTTGCATTATACTACGGCGTTTTGTTAAGGTCGGATTTGTTATCCTTTTGTTTCCCGCCTCTGAATGTTTGTCCAGGTAGTTTGTAGTGTGGTCATGTGAAGATTTTATCTATATTAGTTTTAGTGACAGTAGTGGCTGTTCTTTTGAATTTTACATATCATGGAAGGGTTCAATGAAGGCTTTTTGGTTGTGGGGATTCTGGATGGTTCGGTATCCTGTACGCCGTACGATAGAGCAGTTGGTGGCATAAGATCTCACTCGGCAAAATGACCACCCACTATTCGTTTATTCACTGGACTTTCGCCATCGGTCGAAGGCGTGTAAAAAAGTATTTTACTATCTCATTCTATGGCATTGTCTACAGTGTATTCTAGATATCCAGATGGAGCTCCGTCCGTTCCCTCAGAACTTTAAAGACAGACAAATAAACGGGACGCTCGAACCCATTACCCATCCTCAAGCTACTATGCCATCCTTCTCCACACAAGCACCCCAGCACCAATCTGCTTCCTAAGAACAACGACCTCACTATACTCATCTCTAAAACCCAATCCTTAACCATATGATCACGAGACATACACCTCCACTGGTTCTGGGAAACGAAACACGATTGGACTATCAGTTCATATTTTTAAACAACTAGTTACAAGAAAACCCCCAATTTAAACCACTTGTTTTGTTTTTTACATTTTTCCCATCCTAGCATTCCTCTTTAGGGCTTATGAAATGCAAGCTTCATTTGCTGTCCCTCACCCACATAGAACCTCCCACCGGCCAGCCCATTCCAAGCACAATGATCCGAGATCCAAAACCCAGCAAACCCAACAACGTCACAAATAAACCCACGTAAATACTCTCCACAAATGCTAGCCGCTGCGTCCCCCATGGAGATGACCTTAGTGTAATGGCTTCCAAACCGGTTCTTCTGCTTACACTCCCGGTCATGGAATTCTCCGCGAAGTCGGCCAGATATTTCGCGGAGCCAGTGTACACTTGGGGATCCGGAGGTTGTGTCGCAGATGTAGCTGGCTTGTGCTGTGGCGTTCTGAGAGGTAGCCCAGTCCGTGATGGTAATGTTTGCGAAGAATTTTGGAGTTAGCTCATTAATGATTGCGAGTGCGGCAAGGTCTTCTTCGGTGGTTGTGGCCAAGGTTTGAGACTTGGGTTGGTCTTCAACAGGGTGGGTAAGAGCGAGTAATGCAATGGCCAGGAAGGAAAAGAGGAGAATGGTGATCTTTGAGGTGAGCGTTTTGTTTAGAGGTTTGACAATTTTTATTTTTAGTTTTAGAAGTGTTTTAAGAAAGTGGAGGAAGAGAGGGTTATTTAGATGAAGTTGTGGAGCTAGGGTTCGTCTATGAGGAAGGAAAGAAGAGAGGAGAGCTTTGACTCAATTTATAAAAGAGGGGTGCTAGTTGAGAGTGCACTAGCTTTGGGCTTATAGGTGTGTAATAGCCGGTTCCCCTCCTATTTCGCTATCGCTCATAGGGTATTCCAAAGAATTGAGGTTATTGGCCAACTATGAATGCAGATATTACATAGTAAAATTAACACAATTTGTATGTAATTTATATATAGTTTTCCATCTCTCTTTTGACCACTATTGCTTTGAAAAATACTTATAAATTAAATTAAAACCAGATTACTCTGAATATATAGGACTTATACTATCCTTCTATCCATTTTAGAATTTCATTCTTGGAGGGTTATCAACTCATTTATCCATGGGAAGGAGTGTAACTCTTTTTTGAAATAGGCAATCTTAAAACTGCTATACCAGAAGAACAATTTATCACCAAGAAATAAAAACTAGATTTTCAGATTCTCTATATTTCAAAGGACTTGTAGCTGGATTTTAAAGCTTGTATCTCTATTATTCATTGATATGATCAAATGTGGGATTGATTTTTAGTGGTTGCTATGGGTGAGCGGGATCCCGGTCCTGATCGGTTTCCCCGTAAATGACGTTAAGTTGTGATCATAGTATCTCACTCGGCAGCAACTAGGGCTGGAATTGTTGGAAATAGCAGTTTAATGACAGCACTTGGAATGGGAGATTCCCGCACTCTAAGGCCACAGTAGTACGCGTATACATCGTTGAAGTAACAAGCAAGCTATGAAAAGTTTTCACACCCCTGTTTTTCTTTCCTTCTTGTCTTTTCTCTTTACTCTTTTCTTCCTGTTCACAACTTTGCTCAAGTCTTCCCTTTGCGAATTAGAATCCTAACAGTAGGTAGGGTCAAGTTACAATGTTTCCCTACGATGTGAGCCCTGGCGTAGCGAAAATTCACCATCAATTGGCCCATCTTTTGTGGGCTGTGTGATTTCAAATAGTATCATAGCTTACAAGTTTTTGTGAGTCAGTGCCCACTATGCAGACAAAGATTATACCATACGATGCCATACCATACAGTGACATATGGTAGACTTTCCAGGTGCCGTTTGCTGACTACCCATAAGCTTCAGATTGTAATCTTAGATCTTACAAGTAGTATTATGCCCATGTTATTGCCAAGAATGTGTATCCTAGCCAATATTTGCAGGAGTTGCTGTCCCTTCACCAGCCCTCCGACATAGTCAAACCCTTCCCTGTTCCTGAGGCTACTTTCACAGAGGTATTTACACAAAACAGAATTATGGAGACGTCTCAGCCTGGGAGCTTTTGTGAAATCGATAATAGGGAACTTACAGGGGAGGAAAGTTTATATCCAGTGTGCTCCAAATTTTTATCAAATTTTTAAGCATATGCCAAATATCTGTCACACTAGAGTAGGGCCCGAAGGCTAGAGGTTAAATTACTTGAACTCTATATAAATGTATAGGGTAGAAGACCGGCGTACCTAACATCAGAATTTAAGGTTGGGGATGCTGTTTTCTGGTATTTACCTTCCTAGTATGATTTATGACAATATGAGATTATAGGGACTCTGATATCTATGAGAAGAACTCTGCTATTTTCTCGATAGCTTCAGCCCAAACAACTTCAATAACTTAGAATAAACTAAAAAGAGTGCTTAATGGCTAGAGACACATCTGTTACCTCATCCCTCATGAGAAGATGCTTATTTCCCATCTTCAGCCCAAAACACATCACCAGCGTGAGGCCAGTACACCCCCCCCAAATCTGAAGGTATAAAGATATCCAACATATACAAAATAACCACCGAATAGGCCAGGCCCAACCAAAACTGCCCCACTATCTATAGAAATGCAACTCAATATAAAGAAATGATATAAGAAAGCAAAGATATTGTTTAAGGACAATGGATGATATATCCAATGCCATGATTCTGAAATATTTATTTGTTGACTTTACTTCTGTGATAGGTTGAGGTTTTGGATTCTAGCTGTACAGTATGCATCCAGCAACTCCTGTAGGCAATAAGATACTTTACAATTTAGAATATGGATTCAGTGATAAAAGGTCAGTCAATAGCAGAGGATAGTATTGGCAATAACTACTAATGGAACTAGGTTCTAGTATTGAGATTATAGTTGTAAATTTCATATCGAAAGGAATAGAATCATAGGAATAAGTGCTTACTTGACTAGAAAATTAGAATGCAACAGTTGAAACTATAAATTATTCCAGTTCCTTTTTTCACGCAAGTTTGTTAGTGAAACAAAGGATCAATGATTCCCCCCTTCTACTTTTAAAAAGCTTAGTATTCTTATCATATTACAAAATTTAGTCCTTAACTATATGGTCACACGATAGATAAACATCCCACAGGCTGTGGGAAACAAGACACGATTGGACACTAGCAGTTCATATTTTCAAACAACTAGCTACATGGAAACCTCTAATTTAAACCTCCTTTTTTTTTTTTTTCCGCTCCAGTATCCCTCCTTAAGAAGGCTTATGAAATGCAAGTCTTGTGTCCGCATCATCCTCTAAAAAGAATCTCCCACCGGCCAGCCCCTTCCAGGCACAATGATCCGTGATCCAAAACCCAGCAAATCCAACATAGTCGCAATACAACCAGCGGAAATAATCCCCACAAATGCTAACTGCTGCGTCCCCCATGGCAATGAGTTGAGTGCACTTGCTTCCAAACTTGTTCATCTGCCTGCACTCCTTCTGCTTTAATTCGCCGCGAAGTCGTCCAGATATTTCACGGAGCCAGTGTACACTTGGGGATCCGGAGGTTGTGTCGCAGATGTAGCTGACTTGAGTCGTGACATTCTGTCCAGTAACCCCATCCGTAATGGTAATGGTTGCGAAGAATTTCGGGGTCGGATCGTTGATGATTGCGAGTGCGGCGAGGTCTTCTGGGGTGGCAGCAAAGGTTTGAGATTCGAGTTGGTCTTCGAGTTGGTCTTCGACAGGATGGGTAAGAGCGAGCAATGCAAAGGCCAGGAAGGAAAAGAGGAGGATGGTGATCTTTGAGGTGAACATTTTGTTGAAAGGTTTGGCGATTTTTATTTTTGGTTTTGGAAGTGTTTTGAGGAAGTGGAAGGAAGAGATGGTTGTTTGGATGAAGTTGTGGAGTTGATGTTTGTCTGTGAGGAAGGAAAGGAGGAGAGGAGCTTTGGTCCGATTTATAGAAGAGGGGTGCTAGTTGAGGGGCGTGATAGCTTTGGGCTATAGGTTATTGTTCGAGGGCACTATGCCTTATCACAATGGAATTTATCTATTAAAGCCCTAGACAGATGCATCGTGAACCTATAGGTCCTAGACGCAGCTATGAGAAGATTGATATATTATAAGACCTCAACATCTCAAGAGCTATCAAATGGCTCACAACGCTGTGCAATGTCGACCTACAAGTGAGTTAGGAGGGATATTCCGTTCTCCCCTAGCTTCCTTTTAGCCTTCACAAAACCTTTTCCCCCCAGGGCTCTCCACCTAATGCTCACGTCTAGCCTTACGAACCTATATGACTCCCCCTAACCAGGCACCACTGATGCATGTTTTTATTTCGACTTCGTCATGCAAAAGGAGCAGACCTGCACAAGCATGCTGCGGGCCCTACTAAACCAGCCAGTTTGCTAACTGGACGAGATATCACGAGCACACTAGGCTCAAAAAAAAAAACTATTGGAGGGCGGGGGCCACTTCCCGATATTCTAAAAATTCTCTAGACTACTTCTTCCAAAAGAAAGTACGTTCACAGGCATTGAGGGAAGGCGTGGCAGGATATCGAGTCAAGCTCCTTAATTCTCCAAACCAAATCCTGCAAAGGTCCCCAAGCGCTGGAATATTCATGACTGGAGGACCACACGATCAGCCTGAGACCAGAATACGTCTTGCTAGAAGCGTACCGAGTCTACCCAGAAGTCCCAAGAGAGATGCCATTCTTAGATATCTCCACACCAGGCTGAAAGGGAACACAACCCCAGATGCGATGGACGGACAGTGGTCTGAAGGCAGACATCCGGGAAAAAAAAACTCCTAAGCACTGCTCACTCCCACAATGGCCGAACTATACTCAATTTACCTCAATTCCCAGCATCTCTGATATGTTAGACACCCTTTCTCGAATATCCTTCTCTAATTAGGGAGTTCCTGCAAAAGGGGGCCTTTCAGATTGCGCGAAACTGCTTGCGCTAGAGTTACTTGACAACTACAAGAACCACATATCCATTAAAACCTTCTGAAAAACACAGAAACCGTACCCACACACACATTGATCCCGACAAGCTTTTCCCTCTTCAGTGGCCTACACTGTACATCCATCTCTAGGATTGTTGAGATTGTAGCTAGTTTGGTAGAGCCGGACGGGTAATACACCTCTCGTGTGAGCTGCTCAGAGTGAACATGAGGTATTATAATATAATAGCCAAAATACTACCCGAACAGGGCGACGCCAACCTCAACAAACCAGACAACTACGGCCCGACACCCTATTATACTACCCAGAGCGGGAAACGAGAGAATGGTGAAAAATACTACCCGAGCAAGAAAAAAGTCAACCCCAACAAACCACACAACTACGACCAAACACCACTCTACTCGAGTAAGTTACATGGCTTAATGAAGACAACGCTTACGGTACACGCCACAGTCCGATAGTGGTGAACTCGACAGCCTTACAAGTCAAAGAACACCCAATATACCACTCGTAGGGAATCTCCCCCAACTATAAAATCAACCACCCATTCTACCCTTACAAATCCCATTCAAGCTACGCATAGCCCTAGACGTAGATCGTCCGCACCGACTATAGTTTCAGATAGTAACTTAGTGCTGAGGAGGAAGAGGAAGAGGAAGGAAGGAGCCAAGTTGGGTCCACAGTATCCGCAAATTTCCGGGGGTTGATTGTACATTTAAACCCTATTATATTATAACACATCGAGTCTTCCTTCCCCCCTTTCTTTGCAGGCCTGTCATGTGTAAACAAACCCCCGCTCCCCCCTCTTACATCTCCATTGAGACCTAAAGTGTCTTTTTACGCCTGCCTGGCCGGCTGACAGCGTCTGGTGGGTTTACGGTAAGTTACCGTATAGTACTACATCGTATTGCGTCGTGTCGTACGCTAGGTAAACTTACCGCCCGAACCTTAGCCAGCGCCGAATGATAGTTCATGATGCAGATCGACTACAGTATTTACTAATCTACCTATATACGAGCCTGCATAAATACACTCCATTACTTCTCCTCCTCTTCCTCCTCTCTCCCCACCTTTTCCTCATCCCCCTCCCCCTCCCCCTCCCTCTCCCCAGCGGGCAAATTTGCCAAATCCGCCTCCACCTGCCGCCACCTCTCCTCCACCTCTCTAACCCCCTCTTCGAAATCCCTATATACAACATCAACCTGCTTCCCCGGCAGGGCCTTCAACCGCTCCTCTACACGGGCCCAGGTGTCCGGATACCAATTCTGAGCCCAGGCGGCGACTTCGTCCTTCCGCTTCTTGATCATGGTGGTGTACAGGGCGCCCAATCTTCCCTCCTTCAGTCAGTACTACCATCATACAAAAATCACCAAGTTGGGGAAGGGGAGATGGGGGACAAATAATTTACAATCTAACATCGGGCTCCACACCCTCCCCCTTCATCTCCTTCGCAATCTTCCACCCTTCATCCCACATCCCGTTCCGGCCCAGCGCTTCCACGTACGCTGCGTAATCCCTCGCAGTGAATTGGTACCCCGCCGCGCGCAACTGGCCCCAGAGCACCTGCGCCTGGCAAATCCCTTCCGGGATGCGGGAGCATGCATCCAGGACTATGGCTATGCTCTCGTGGTCCGGACCCTGAACCGAGCGGCGGATGTTTTCCCATATCTCCATTGCCCGCGCTGGCAGGCCGCAGGCGACGTATGCTGTCATTAGCGAATTGAGTAGTCGGGTGTCCGGGTCGAATTGGTAGTCAAGCTTTAAGGCGTTGTGTACCACTCGTAGCGCTTCCAGGTCGCGATTAATTGCCACGCCCAGGAGCGCGGCGCGGTAGGTGTACTTTGTTGGTTTGCGTTTTCGCGTCAGGCGCATGTGTTGAAATACCATTACGCCCATGTCGCTGCGGCCCAGATCGAAGAATAGTGACATCAGTTCTGTTCGCTGGCTGACGGCGGTTTCGGGGAAGACTTGGTAGAGGATTTGGTAGGTATCCCAGGCTGCCTCGACGCTCGTGCTTGAGCTCGAGATATAGTTCATCATTTGCGCTATGATTCGGGATTTTTCGTGGTTATTTGAGTTCTCGTGGGTGAGGAGGTGGATGACCTCCTTGAAGGAGCAGTCTTCCAGGAGTGTGCGTAGGAGTGGGCAGAGGGTTTCGACGTCGATGCGGACGCCCCAGTCTAAGAGGTCGGTGTAGATGGTTTGTATAATCTCTTTATCAAGGGTAGGCTGGGAGCAGAGGTGGCGGAGGAGGCGCTTGACTTCTGTTCCATGGTACCCCCGTGGGATTGATTCGGCTTTGAGGTCTTCGTAGGCGCCCAGGGCACCCCCGGTGTCGTCTTGGTTAATCTTGTGCTCCAGCTTAAGCTCGAAGGTTGTTCTGTCGTGATTGAATCCCCGGCTGTCTGCTATGGACAAGAAGTCTTCGAATGGGAAGTTTGGCCCTGCTACCGCCATCCCCGAGCGGAGAAGGTCATTTATTGTGGTCATGTCAGGCGAAGGTAATATCTCTACTTCTTCCGCCCTCCTCCCCATCATATCCAATAATTCGACCACCTTCTCAAGATCCGCACCGAGAGTCAAGTGCCATCTAAAGACCACATCCCACGCCTCCTTTCCCATATGTAGCCTCTCCCTCTCTCCCAGCAATGTATCCATAATCTCACTCCCCCAAGCATAATTCCTCGTACTCAAACAAGCCTTGACTATCTCGACATATGCAGAAGCAGTAGGCCCAGTCCCGGACTCCACAATCTTCCGATACCACATCTTTGCCCTATCCAGCTCCCCCCTCTCACAGTACAACGCGACCAGTGGTGTACACAATTTTGGATCCATCTCCATCTTCGACTTCTCCAACCTCTCCCACGTCCTCAGCAAAACTTCCTCATTCCCCTCAGACGAGAAGCCCTCGAGGACCTTCCCCCAAACAACCCTCTCGCTCTCCAAACTTTCAAACTTCCCAGAAAACTCCTCCGCAACCTCCAACGCCTCTGCGGAATTTCCCGTCCGGGACAGCATGTGCACAATCATGACAATATCCCCATCAATCAGCGTCCCCTCTTGCGGCAAACCCCTCAGCGCAGAGAACATTGCCCGAGCGAGGAGGACCTGGTTCTCCGTAGTCCCTCTATACACGACTGACAAGGCCTTACGCATTGACCTGACCGGAAGACCACCCACATGCTCGTATACCTTCAACAGCCCATATGCATAATCATCAACGATAATAGACCCTTCATGCGCCTCCACAATCCCACAGAACGCCTCCACCAATTCCTCATTTTCTGGCGGCCGTCCGATCTGATCGTTCAAGTAGCGTGATAGCTGCCCGATAACGATGACATCCCGACGGATGGACTTCCGTGGGTGGGCGTGACGACGCCAATTCCATAGATGGGACACGGGCTGATGCAGGTATTTCGGGGGTGGTGGGGGAGTTGGGTGGGTTTTCCTTGGCGGGGGCGAAGGGGCGAAAGGTGTTGTGTAGTAGAAGAAACATCGGAGGTGGAATCTGGATCCCCGACGGGGTAGGCGGAAGGTGTACGGGCGCATAATGCGCGGAGTGGTGGTCGTGGTGCCCCGAATGGAGATCAATGTGAAGTAACGATAGTGGGTGAGAGTGAGAGGAGGGGCAGGCGGCTCTGTTGTTATGATAGCAGACGTTTGATGTCGGGAGTTGCCGTGTAGCTGCAACTTGCCTCTCCCAAAAGACAATTGTGATGCTAGATGGCAAAGATGTGATGGATTGAGATGGAGGAGAGCAATGGCCAATTCTTATCACAGACGATCTGATCAACATTTCTAGTTTAAAGCTCCAGACCGAAGTCGGTCCATGTTGTCCAGGCACTGTACATCAAATCCAGCGCCTCCATCCTAGCTATTATACCATTGGGTTCCAGCTGCCAGTAATTCACATAACACCACAAAATCAGCCACTAACAAACCATACACCACCCTTAATCCAAGCCATTGACCCAGGATATTCCCATTCCCATCTCCCAAACACAAGCGATGTCGGAAAATTACAATTTCCCCGCAGTGAAAAGGCATTCAAGCCATTACAATTTCAGGCTCATAATCCCCTATACCGGTATACCACCCCCGACCTACCACATTCCAGTCTAATAACCCCCTTCAGGAAAAACCTCCTCCTTTTTAACATCCATCCTCAGCCATTTAGCAATGTAGTAGACTTCCCTCGATTCCTGAGAATCCAAACCATCAGCCGAACAAACCCTACCTATCCAAACATCAAATAAACCAGAAAAGAAACTCACAGGCCTAGAAGAATCCGGCTTTTCGCATCTAACTGTGCGAAACAGCAGATCCAATTTCGCCCTCAAATTGAACTCCTGATCCCCTCTATAAACTTTGCAAACAAAGACCCCACGTGTCTTAAGCACGTCCATGGCGAATGACATTGCGGTATAACATAAATCCTACCCTTCGTCAGCAACCCTTTCACCCCGCCAGGCACCAGGAAAGTGGTAAACACACAATACTATACGCATGATCCCTAACCGGAATCCCACTAGTATTCATCAACCTAATAAAAACGTTATCGAAACTCTTCCTATACGTAAGCGCAGGAATTGGCCAGGGATCCGACATATCAGAAAGCACAACGTCGACCGGCCTCTCCACACCGCCCTCACCGAGCCCAGCCATCCACCCAAACTCTTCCTCACGCTCAACCTCCCTCTCACGATCCAGGTAGCTCTTGTAGTCGGACAGGCACCGATTATCCTGCACCTTGCCGCGCTCCGGGTCCATGAGGAAATTCTTCAGCAGCTCACGCAAACCCGCAGACTTCATCGAGCCCTGGAAGGTGGATACCCCGGGAGGTGGTTGCGACGGTAGGATGTCCACGCCTATCACTCGCCCCGTTGGTGAGACCCTGTCCACCGCGACTTGGCTCCAGGCGCCTGGGGCAAAGCCCAGGTCTACGACCGTCTGCCCGGGCTGGAAGATTCTGTGCTTTGTATGCAGATCGATGAGTTTGAAGCCGGCGCGAGACTTCATCTGATCGCGTTTTGCGGCTTTCACGAAGACGTCGCGGGATTGTCGATCTTTCCATTGGTTCGAGGAGGAAGAGCTATAACGGATGCTTGAGGCGCACAACGATCCTAGGAGGTTTGTATATGCGGTGCGGGGAGAGAATAATAGCGGGGGTGAAGCTATTCGGCGAAGGACGGTTACTGCAGCCATAATTTTGGTTTGGCTTCACAGCATGGGCGGTGGGGTGGCGGGGTTGTTGCATTTTGGGTTTGCCGAGCGGTGGTTCGAAACCATGAACTGAGCCGCATTCAGGGATTGTCATTCGGATCCGTGGCTCCGGGCTCCGGGCTCTGCACCAGCATCGGTACAGTATGATGGTACTCTACAAGATAGCTTCGGACATCAAGTGGAATCCTACCGCCTCCTTCCAAGCCCAAGCAGGACGGCACCACCACGAAATGGACTTCATCCTCAAACCCCCCGTTAGCCGTAGCATCATCTCTATCACAGATCAACTTCATCTTTTTGTCTTCTATATCTACAATTTAGCAGGCACTTTAAGCAACCTTCATATCCCCATTGACTATCTCTCCAGGCCCCCCTTCCAAGCATGCAAATTCATAAGTCATAGAGTAACGTCACGCTCCCTCACTTGTCCCTGATACCCCCTTTTCCCCCCCTCGACAAAGCCAACTTTTAAGTCTAGGGAGCTAAACCAAACGAAACAAACCAACCACAAACCCCATCAAAAGCTCCATAAAATGCCGCGGAAAGAAGTACCGGTATTACACCAATCACGAAAAAAGAAGAGAAAAACAAACCAAACAAATGCCCAGAAAAACTGCTGGCTCAGGTAAACATGGGTCCAAAGGAGAAACCCACGCCTCTCTACACTCCAATACGCTAATTATATACAGGCAGAAGCTATAGCCACCTAGTCATGCCCCATACGAAAGGAAAACGACAAAGGTGGTGGGGGGGTAGGGAGAAAAATGTAAAACAAGCGAAAAAGAAAGAGAAACGACCCAGTTGGAAGAGAAAAAAGCGGTAATGATGAAAAAACCTACTGCAAAATGATGAATGCTGAATGTAGAAGAAAGGCAAAGAAAAAGAGCACAAACCGACCGATCCCAGAAATGAACACGAGAAAAAGAAAAAACAATGAAAGACAGTAGACGAAGGGATATCCTAGCAAATGCACCAGTACCAGTACGTAAAAAAAACGGGAAGAAACCAGAGAAAGTTATGAAAGAAAACATGCTCCTAACCAACGAGAATGAAACATGTAACAAAGCGAGAATGTTTGCGCCCATCAGCGAGAAAATGTGGAGAAAGTGGGCGCCAAAAGAACAAGAATCCCCAAATCCAGTGCTTTTTCAGACAAAATCATCTCACAAGGAACCATTCGCTATACCAAAAGAATCCCAATATACCACAAATCTCAGACCATTGACCCATCGCCCAAGGGAAACTAAAAGAGAGGCTATTCAGAACAGGTGTAAAAGTGTAACTCCATCCCCCTATCCACTTCTCACCCCCCGCACTCTCCCGTTGCCTCTAGATCTTCAGCCCCAAGGAGAACTATCTTCGGGCTTCTCCCACACCATCACATCATCCTCCTCCTCCTCAGCAATACGAGCTGAGGAAACATCTGGTCCCCAAAGCCCCTCAAAGATTGTCCCCGGAGATCTTCTTCTCGATTCGACCCACCTCACTGAATCCGTTTCCAGCAACTGTGAGACAGTAGGCCGATGATCCGGGTTTGCAGATATCATCCAGGTAACCAGTTCCTCTAACCCACCCTCCAACATGAAATCTGGAGGGTTCACCAGATCGCCAGCTCGGGGTTTATGAAGCAACGCGGGGTCTGTTCTAGTACGTAAAGCACGTCGGCTGATATGGCGTGGTTGCGATGAGTCCGATATTCGACTATCCAGACTAGACGATGATGGGCTACTGAGTACAACTGTCGAGATGGGATTGCCATCCTCATCACGAACGACCAACTCGCCAGAAGAACTAGTGCTGAGAATAGGGGCCACACTGAGGTCGCCACTGCGCAGACTTTGCCATTCAGGTCCGTTGGGGGGAAGCGCTTCGTTGCCGGCAGCTTCAATCATTGTCAGCCCAAGTGCAAAGATATCGACAGGCTTGTCATATCTGTGTGACTCCAAGACTTCCGGGGCGATGTATTCTCGGTCACCTTCACGCTCTAATTCCCGTGAGGCTGGCCATCGCGTCGCCATCCCAAAGTCACTAATCTTTAGCGCTCCGTCAAACGTAATCAGGACATTTGCAGGCTTAAGATCTAAATGAATAAAGCCCAAATCATGAATGTGTTGAAGTCCCTAATGTGTCACAAATAAATTAGAAGAAAGTTGAATAGCAAGGAGAATGGCGGGGGCTTACCAAGCACAATTCGAGTAGAACCTTCCACACACGGAACTCGTCTAGCCTGCCTTTATTCCCATGCTGCTCTAGGAACTTGTCTAAGCTACCGTTGTCGCAGAACTCTGTCTGAATGTAGAGGTATCCATCCTCATCCCAGCTGTCCACAAACTCGAGAACATGTTCACTTCGCCCAAGTGACTTGAGAATTTGAACCTCCTCCTGTCGGCGGCCCTTCTCCCGGGCACCAAAACATCTTGTTTTTGACTTCTTCACAGCGTACGTTTTCAGTAGCGGTTCGCTATTCCCAACCGGCGAGCTTCCAAACGGTGAAGAATGCTTTGGTGTGGCGAGTTGATGAGGGGTAGATGGATTGAGTGACGCAATGAAAGCGTTTCTACGTGGGCGGCCTTCCGTGACTTGATAAACTTCCGAAAATTCCCCAGATCCTATGTGCTTGATTTCTGAAAATCTTGATAAGAAGCTGTCGGTAACCTCGACTGATCGCCCGTCGAGTGATTGCACTGTTCGAGGTGGGCGCGGCTTAGTGGTGCTAGAAAAATCAAAATGAGTTGAAAAAAAATCTCTAGCAGGCGTTGCTGGCAAGCTCATCCGATGGGCATGATTCGCCCGGCCAGAAATGGAAAGACTGCTTGGATCCGGCGGCTGGATATTATCTTTTGGGGTTTGCGGTTCAAACGTTTCACTATACCTAACTCTCAAATCGTCCGCTGAGTTCATACATATTAGTAACAAGAACGAATAGGAGTTAAGGAATGTGGTTGACTCACAGCTTTGTTCCGTACGAGCTCGCTTAGCAGAATTGAATATACCTCCAATGTTACTGTATACTTTCTTGGTTGGTGTAGGGGGCAAGTCATAATCGGTGCTTGATTGAGACTGGCCGAGATCCGACTCATCATCGGTACTCAGTGTGCTGGCTTTTCTGTCGAGGGTACCAAATCCAAGCTTCACACCTCCACCATTATTGCCGAATGGCGTCGACGTATTTGCGAAATCAGTCATAGAAACCCTACCCCCTCCCATGCCACTCTGGAAGGCAGAAGACCCAAATGCATTGTTTGGTTTCTTGCAAGGCGTGTCTGGTTGAGGGCCGTGATCCTTATCTGCATGCATAAGGCGGCCACGTTTTGGGACAAATCCCGTAGAGTGAAAGGCCGCAGGGTTAGGCCTAGCAAATCGAAAATTCTGAGGGGTCCGCCATTCGTTGGAGCCCTCGCTGCTATCTTTTTCCGACTCCAGCCCAGGGGATTGTGATGAGAAAGTATTCTGTGACAAAGGGTGGGGATGATGACTTGTCGATTGCAATGCAGTACCAGCTCCATGATGTGGGTGAATAGAGGCACTGGGTAGCGACGAGCCGTTACTCAAAGATCCGCGCCGTAGGCTATGAAAGTTATCCACCGAAGTCACACGGCGAATCTTGGATGCTGGGTCGGAAGGAGTGACGAAATCGTGCTGGCGAGCCTGGGGTCGAGATCGCGCGAAGGAAGGTTTCTCTATACTGAATCCATGACCAGCCGATTTTTTTATGGTGTTATGTCTTTTTGGAGTTGTATTGTGATGAACAGGCGTTGGTGATTGACCAAATGAAGGTGATCCAAAGGTATGCTGTTGCTTATGTCCTGAACTATACAAGCCGAATTGAGACCGTCGCTTCGCAACAGGTGATCCACGACTCGCCTGATCCAAATTCATTATACCATCGCTTCTCTTGAGCGGACTTCCTGTGGATGGCGGGCTCTGAGCCCCGTTTTCCATACCCAATCCAGCGCGAGCCTGACGCTGTAGAGCAATTTTTTCGCGAGGACTCGCTCGGGGGCTCGAGGAACCGGACCGAAGAGTCATGCCACTCGAATTCATGTGGCTTGTAGTCGTAAGCGAGAGCGGAAACTTTACTGGACTGACGGGAGCCGTCGATGATCCTCTTGATTTTAGTGGCGTTAGCCGTCTTGTACTCGATCGTGTTTTAACAGAGGATGGAATTGGAATCGCAAAAGGTGATGAGCAAGAAGTTGGTGAGCGAAGCATGTGATGTCGCGAGGGCGACGTTGTGTGTGGTGCAGAAAAGAGGGTGGCGGTTTCGCCTTGATGGCGATGAGGTGAATACGACGCGACCATATTATGTCGGAAGCGACACTTTCCAGTTGGTCGCAAAGGTGACTGTTGGGTTTTAGGAGCTAGGGCTGGCACTGCTGGGCTCTGCAGATGGTGATGCAAAGTTTTGTTTTTGTCGAGGAAAAAGGATGGATGAGGAAACGAGATTCAAAGGCACCGGGCACAAGTATGGGTGATATGCCCGATAATATTTGAGAAGTGGGTGGTGGGCGTGCTGTGTTGCTGGGGGTTGACGCGTTAGCATTGCTCAGGGGAGTGTCGCGAGGATAATTTAGGGTGTGTTGCCATCCAGACACCAACCAACGACAACCACAACAAAGGAACGCGGGAGAACTCTAGGGATGATGGATGACTCACCCAAACCAATGCCAATATCCACCTAGCCACGTGAAAACCCGCAAAAAAAAGACAATAACAATAATAATAATAGTCTTGGACAGACTCAACCACCAGAGAAATGCTCCTCGAGGCAAGAAGAAGAGTAAAAAGGAAAACGAATGAATCGAGGAAACGAAAAGAGGAAAAAAGGAGAATTATTAATACCAACAAGATCTATGCGATTATAACCTCTTCGCGGGTGTTTTTATTTTTTTTGTCTATCGAGAAATTACTGAAGGTTGCCCGGGATATACCGGTTTAGTTGCTGGTCGGTTGCTCAAAGAGCAGGCACTGGGTCGTTCTATGTAGTTGGAGTATCGAGGCCGTTATCGTCGAGGAATCGTGGTAAAAAAAAAGTGGTCTCGTCAAAAGAGAATCCAAAGCGATATCGTAACGCCCAGAATAACTCAAAAAAAGGGGGGTTCGAAGAATTGAATCAAAAAAATAAGCAGAGAGAATTGAAATCAAACGATTGTAATATGATGCGTTCCACGCTACCTTGCCTGCCTATCAAAGGGCTTGAGTTTCGGGGTGAGGAGATTGGGTCCTGGTGCAATGAATTTGGTCGGTTTCAAATGGGTGGGATGGAGCGGGGCACAAGGACAAAACCTTCTGCCAGGCAACAACAAAAGTGAGTGTAGAGAAATAGAAGGTGAGAGGAGATAATCAGAGGTCACGAAGATAGTGACAGCCGAGGGGAGGGGGCGGAGAGGATAGGGAGAGGATGAAGTGTATGTGCTATGAGGATGAGGAGTAGCAAGAGTGGTGAGTAGCAGAAGTATTAGGGAGTGAGCCAAAGTAGTAACAGGTTCTCACACTACCTCACTCTTCCTCTCACTCTTCCTCACAGTGGAGCGGGAGCTGCAGTAGGGAATGGCTATGAAGCAAGGACTCCGCTTGTGATAAGAGGGGCAATGCAGGACGTAGGGATTCAGGAGGGAAGGGGAAAAAACAATGGAACCCCCGCAACCAGTACAGCAACGCTCCTATATGCGCTTGTCGTTAGGCGAAGGAGAGGGGCGGACGAAGTCTTGCTATGCTCGATGAGACTTCCTTTCCCTTCGGCTCCGCTCGCTTGAGGAAATTGTGCGGGTTTCTTGTGTTTGTTCTATTGTCGTCGCCGTCTTGCTGATGTTGATTAGGCACGAAACGGTAGCAGCTGCAGCATCCCTCGTCTCGACTGGCGCGAACAAACGAAAGAAATCTGGATTGAACAGACGGTGGAAGACAAAGGAGCTCTGGTGGGAAAGTTCTCTGTTTTGTTTTGCTTGTTTGTTTTTTCACTAGAAGGAGGCGTCTCTTCCTTTTCAGACTTCTGAGGTTCCGTTATTCCCGGGCCATCGATCACAGCTTGCTTGATTGCCTCCCTTTCGCCTTCGCTCAGGGCTCCAAGGCAGAAAAAGGGTGGAGAAGGCCTGAAGACTTCCTGGTGTTGTCCCTCGGAATAGGAAGTGTAGGATGTTCAGAACGCAGGGCGATTGGTCCGTGTAGCAAAAAAACAATGGAAGTGCCAGCAGGCGCAGAGTGCAGCAATTGTTACGACACTCAGGATGATTATGCGGGTGATGGGGTATGCATATCACGGTTCGGGAGGTGGGATGAAAATTGCCTTTTTTAAAATCAAAACAAACAATGCAAGTGCGGTGGAAAATCAAAACAAACACCCGCTGCGAGTGTGGTAGGCGGTACACAATGATGACTAAACTTACTCAATCTTCTGAAGAAAGAAACATAGAGAACAAAATCATTGTGTCGTTTGCGTAAAGACTTCAAACAGAGAGGCATACTAGAAAACAAGTTGCTTGTGTCATCTCTGGCACATAACCGTGTTTGAAGCCCCTATCGTGCTCACAAAAATAACCCCGAGTACTGCCGCCATGGTACTCCACTGACACGATAGATTGAGGGGATGCAGCGTTTCCATGGACTTACAATAATTCCCCGTTTTATGGCTTCTGTTTAGGGGTGCCATAAGTTACCCCCAAAATAGTAGACTTCGAAACTAATTGATACCCAGAACTGTTAGTTGCTATTTAAATTTACAAGCATTACCGATCCCAGGAATCCATGATAAGACACCAGAAGTAGCGCTGAATCGTCCTGGTTTCACCCGTACCGGCAGGGAGTTGACTTAATGATGTGTAGTGCCAGCAGCTCTAAAAATGTCGATGCTTAACTAGGTGGCAGAGAGGACCAGTTTAAGTGAACTCCCCCCTCTGTTATCATCAGCGCTGTGTTGTCAAGAATTATGTTTTGTATTGCCCTCTCCCGTAAAAGGGAGAAGCTGGAATGGGGGCGTACGACTCTCGCCTATCCTTGTCGGGGATCCGTCCTCGGTAGACTAGGCCATAGGGTGAAGTCTGGTAAGCTCGTGTGTACCAATTTAGTACGAGATATAATATTCACTGCCGTGGCCTGGTATCCTGTGAAGCTTGGCAACTCTCAAGTAGCGAGGAAAAAAAAGAAAGAAAAAAAACACCTCTAGAAAGACGAGTGATATATCGTGATGATAATCGATGGCCAGCGAAACGAGGCATGATAGTACCGGTGTGTCCTGCCTTGCTGTCTTTGGGTGCAGGATGTCGGAAACAGTATCTGTGGGAGGGACAAATTGGGAAGTATTCCTCCCTCCAAAGCAGTACTAAATGATTTTTTGATAACAAGCTGATGTAAACCGAGTTCTAAGAATGGTGTTGAAGGATACCTCCCCTCCCAAGTGGGGCGAAGTGACGCTCACGTAGCACACAATAACTCACCACCACCGTACTGGTGCTTGCGCGCAAATTAAGTTATGGTGCAATAGGCCTTGGATCTTTGTGCGTTTATTTCGTTGATTAGCACCATGACTTAATTTGCGCGCAAGCACGAGCAGGTCTTTGCTATCATACCTAATATACCCCATTCTCCCTGAACGGCAAACCCTCAAGATCGAATCCGTCTCCAACTTACTCTAGAAAAGCGCGACCGCACATCGAGCCCCAAGTGAAGGGTACCTGGGCTGGGCTGCACCAGGGCTACAATGAAAGCGTGCCCTGGCGGAACCAGCAAAACTGACTGACACTTTTACCCGGGCGAGTGAGGGCGAGGGGTTAAGCTTTCACGGACAGAGTACCGCCACTGTTGGGTGATCTGGGGCACTGTACTGTACAGTAGCGATGAGCGCTTTTAGGGCAAGGTAGGGTAGGGGGATGTGTGGTATATTTTTTTGACATTCGGCAGTTTCGAGTGGTGGGAAAATATCGTTTCTTGCATTTCGGTTTGGGTTTTTGGATTTGGTCTACCTCGGGGTTGGAAGAGTTGGAACTTTGGAAAGCATGTGCGATGTGCCGTTTTGTGGGATGGAGGGAGGGACATCGCAATATATGAATTTTCGTCAATAGAGACTTTGCTGGGAGGGGTTTGGATGCAAGGCAAATTTTGTTCTGGGCCAACCAGATGATCCTGGGTGCGAAGTCGAAGTTCCTACAATGGGGATTATGGTTTGTAAGGCACTTGTAGGATGCGATAGTTCGTTCGTTTCGTTTCGGGATAAATCGGTAATTATCAAACTACCGGTACCCTATTGAGAAAACTCCAGCGAAATAAAACAGTGCGTTACTTAAAGGGGAAACTTCGACGTCCAAAGACAAATTTCTCTTGCGGTATTCAAGCCAATGCGGTACTGGTAGTGCAGTGCTCACCTAACCAATGGGTTTTGGGCGATGGGTATCCTCAGCACAGAGTGGATCCCTATCCCTAGCTGCCAGCCAAGTCAAAGGAGCCCTCACCCTGCGGTATGGCACGGTATTATAAGTTAATATGTTTATTCCTCACGGTTCTGTCTCTCAACCTCACACGGGCATTGCGATGAAGGCAAAAAGGTGACAGAGATATAGACCATCTATATACAGTAAGCCTGGATCATGCGGTAGTGACGTGACAACAATGCATCAGGGGTGCAAAGTGGTACTCGAGTACATACCGTGCTGGAGTATGATGCTCCATCCACGATTGTCCAACGAGGGACGACGACTGTGCAGAAAGCATCCTGGAAGCGAGTGCCAGCGAAATAGCGTAGCGCGGCGCAGAAGGAAAGAAGGGCGAAAAAGAAAAAAAAAAAACATTGGCCGAAGTTGCTAGAGTGCGCACCGGTATGTGGTACCGCCGCGGTATCTACAGCAATTGGTTGGTTTATGTACTTGTATTCGAGTAGTGTGTTTTGTAGGGAGTATCTGTAGGCGAAGAGGTGAGGGGAAGAGGTTGGTGTAGTCAAGAGGGGTTACAACGTGGAGGGGAAAAGTTTTCGTGATAAAACTACCGTATGATTGATGATGCACATTTGGGTTGGGCTGTTGCACCATTTTTGGTACAAGTGTACTTGAGTGCCAGTAAGCTACGGGGCCGGTACTAGCCTACTAGGTACAGTATGATTGAATAACACTGGCACCTCGTTTGGGGGGAACTTTAACCATCGCGTGCCTGGGGCAGATTTCGGTATCATAGCCGGTATCGGTGCTGGGAACTACAAGTACTAGCGTTGCGTGTTCGTGATATGGTGCTGGGCATTTTTGTTGAGTTTAAGGTAGAGGGGAAAAAGATGGCAGCTGGATATGCTTCCTTTTTATACTCGAGTACACTACAGTACTCGTACTCGTACATGTAAATAGAGCTAGAATTGGAAGATGCGAGGTATCGACTGTGACATAATACCACTTTCATCTCCATCATCCAAATCTTACACCTTTTTTTCTTTCTTTTTTTAAGGGAGAAGAAAGGATGGGGAAAGGATGAGCAAAAGGGCCGCAGAGCGTTTGAATCTGGAGTTGGCAGCTTTCATTCGAGTTGATTTCTCCGACATCCCCTTCCCTCATCTTTTTTTCCCCCATTTCACCTCATCCCACTCTTCCCCCAGTGCTTCCACTCGCGGCAGGCAAGGAATACCTGAAAACAGGGATTTACGAAATATATTCCAAAGGATCAGTGCTTTTCTGAGCCCCCCCGTACAAACCCACAACCCCTGTTTTCGGATACTTTCTTGCCTGCCACAAGCCCTGTGCCCCCAATCCCCAATCATTCACCCCCCCTCCCCCAACTTCATCTCTCCCTAGTAGGTTGGAGATTAGCTATTCTCCCGGAGGTCCATCACTAAGAGCCAACAAAGGGAAGCGTAAAAAGAACTGTCAGCGTCTTTCGAGAACACGACTCCTTCCGTTCGATCGGTGCTCTCTCTACCACTTGCCGCCTATTACACAACTTTCTGCCTCTGCAACTTGCCGTCTCGAGGAGAGAGACTAGAAGAGTGAAGGAAGGGTAAGAACCAAAAAAAAAAGCCTCCACCCCACACATTCCTCTCCCCTTCACCCTTTCTCTATCTATCGGTCCACTTGTTCATCGCCAACTCGACAGTTTTCCGATACGCAATATCTCATTGTCCAAGGGTATTCCTTAAAAAAAAAGAAAAGGAACATCCCCCAGAAACAGAATCTAGAAACATAGAAGTGACGGGAGAGGGCTGAAGAAGAAAGGAAAACGAGAAAAAGAAGAATTTTTTATTTTAGAGGGAGGAGTGAGGAGGACGCAAGAAGAAAAAAGAAAAAAAGAAAAAAAAAGCGTGAAGAAAACGAAAATTGGTAGTCGGACTCTTGGGGGCTCGAACCACCAGAGCGCTCCAGTTTGATCAGAGAGCACGCAACCTCCTTTTCTCGTTTTCGACCTCTCTCCTGCCAACGAAGTTCACACCCCCACGCTACATAGCTTTCTGATCCAACCTTTGCTGCTGGCCTTCCTTCCTTTCGCACGGCCAGCCCCAAGTAAGCTCTGGCACTCCGAAGGTTGCTCCCACCTGCATCTGCCACGCTGACGTTCGCTCCCTTGGGTTCTACAACCGACTCAGAGTGATTGGAACCCCTCCCCCGGTTTCGAGCACGAAAGAGACTAGACCCCGATTCCGATTCATTTACTCATAGATCATGTCGGCCTCGAGGGGAGCAGTAAACAATAGAGGTCCCGGGGGTGTAGCAGGAGCTGGTAATGGTGTTCCAGCTGCGGGCAGTGGTGGTGTAGATTTAGGAGGGGGTGAGGGAGGCGGTAGTGGTGGAGAGCTCGACGGGAATTCGCACGACAGGATCCGCGGCGAGTTAGTAGGCGCGGAGAAAAATTCGAGGGACTCTTCACCCATGCGCAGGAACACATCATCTGCTGGACTTTCTGACAGCAATACTTCCACTTCTACCCTCAAAAAGAAGAGGAAGCCTAATGTCGTGAGATCAGCCGCGCCGTCACGAGAAACCTCACCTACGCGCTCCGGCACTCTTGCGGCTGGTTCGTCTAGAAACGCCCAACCGCAATCTCAGCCGGATTTTCATCAACCACGACCAAACCGCCCTTTAGCGAACGCTCCTCATTGGCCCCCATCGACCCGATTAGCTGCAACGAGGACTCCTCCCCCAGACTCTCGATCACCTGCCCTCTCCCCACAGAAGAAGGGCGACCACACTAATTCCAACACTTCACCCGGCATTCCCCAGTCTGTTTCTCTTCTACGGGACAGGGAAGGAAATCCGGAGGATCTTGAAGAATCTGGTTTGGCATCAGGTATGAGGACCCCAAGGAGTAACAACAGCCCGGCGCTGGAGACAGTTGTCGAAAGCAGCTTGCCGGCAACACCAGCAATCAGCACCAGCAAAACCTTGACAGAACAAGTGGCAGCCCTAGTTAATCGACAACAGCACAATACAATTCCCGAAGAGCCAGAAGGGGGAAAGCCGGGCGGTGGGGGGACAAGGAAGCATAGAACCGACTCGATAGCGTCTTCGATAGCGCCACGATCGCAAGCGGAATCCGAATCAGAGTCGGGCTATAAGAGCGAGGAGAAAGCAGCTTATGCCAACAACAACAACAACAGCAGCAGAGCTCCACCTCCATCGAAATCGTTTGCAAGGAGACCTCCTACAGTCATGGGATCAGATAACTTTTCAAGGAATATGACGGTGGAAACAGAAACAGTGAGCTCAGTTCCGCAAGTCGCTGTTGGGGCTGCCGGAGTGCCTGGGGGGGCAAGTATCAGGAGCAAGAAGAGCAACGATACAATACGAGCACCTAAGAAGGACAAGAAAAAACCAACGAAGCGTGCTGGAGGCGGAGGGCCTGCTAACCGTGAGTTGCTGATAAGATCTATCTTACTTTTGATTCTGTTTGACTGATGTTATATCCCTATAGCATCGAGCAAAGCGGACCTGTTCGCAAGGAGAGTCGCCGAGGCAGTTGACGAGGCAAATTCATCAGATTCTGAGGAAACCTTTGTCTACGAATCGAACCCCCCTGAAGCGCCGCAGAGACCCACTAGCAGATTCCATTCACGAACCCCAAGCGCAACATCAATACAAGGGGGACCAGATCCCCGGGGAATGCGATTACCTCTGCTTAGTTCGATGGATGGAAATCAGAGCGCTGGGAGAAATAGGATGAAATTCGCTAACACTTCGGGAGGTAGCAATACTAACGCAGCAAGTGATGGGGTAGCGGGGGAAGCAAGCGGCGATAGAGGGGGAGGAGGAGGAGGGGGGTCGGGGCCATCAACAGCTGTTGGGGGAGCAGGTGGTTCAAGGTCAGAGGGACAGTCAGGTTCTGGACAGAAGGAAAAGGGCGGGAATTCCAGGGGTCAGAATGGGCATCGGGGTCTGCTCCCAGAGTCTCCGTTTTCATCGTCACACAAATCATCGGCACACTCTCTACGAACTAGTTCGACTCTATCTTCTCGACAGTCAACATCAGGTCGCTATGGTTCTGGTTTGCGGAACGGGGGGAATGGATATGGCTCGAAGAAGTCACCACGGGCATGGGCGCCGTACGAGGCTGATGGGGAAGGTGCCGGTGATGAGAGGGTTCCCCTAATTAACCGGGCAAACCGGACTCACCGCCACAGTCGCAGACCTGGCAGTGGGACCCTTCGTCAATTGGAGCACAGTCAACTTCAACGTCGTGGATGGTTCAGGACTTATATATGCTGTATCATTGCAGTGTTTGCTGTTCTTCTGATTATGACTGGCGTGGGAGGGTTCTTGTTCGCCACCACCAAAGCTTTACAGGAAGTCAGAGTTTTGGAGATTACGGGAGTTTTAGTGAGCAAACAGGAGCTGATGTTGGATCTCGTTGTCTCGGCAGTCAACCCTAATGCCATCCCGGTGGTAGTGGGTAACATGGACGTCAACCTTTTTGCTAAGAGTGCTCACGTGGGTGATGGCAAAGGGAAAGATGGGGATGGGAAAGATGGAGATGGGAAAGATGGTGACCGTGATGGGGATGGAAGCGCAGGGGATGATGACCTGGAAGGAGACCCCTGGTGGAGACTCCTTGGCCGAAAGAAGAAGCAAGCAAGACGCCGCCAGGTGATGGAGTTCACCCTCGGCAAAGGCCGAGTCACTGTCCCTTTGGCTACTACCACTGCACCTGACGGTGTAGATGAGGGCACCGACCCACCGGAGGATCTCCCGGAGCAGGACCGCCAAACAATGCTCCTAGGCCGAATCTTCTCATTCGACTCAGCCCTCTCCTTCGACGGCTCTCCCCTCCGTCACAGACATGCGACCTCTGTTGGCGAGTTGCGCCTGGCGAAGCCAGGTAACAAGACCGAGGAAGGGGGGACGGAGCGCTGGGAACGAGTCCTCCAACACCCCTTCGAGCTCATCGTTCGAGGGGTATTAAAGTACCAATTGCCTCTAAGCGGCCGCGTTAGAACCGCGCCCATCGGTGCATCGGTATTGGTTCACCCTGACGGTGCTACGTCGGCCATTGGCCCCGGGGCGGTCCTGTAGCCAAACGGCTTCATGGGCGATCAAAACAAAAGTTTATGCTTGAACGCACACACATACACAAAGCAGAATATTTTTTAGTTGGAGCATGGAGTCGGAAATGGTGTCTTTTTTCGTAGTCCTTTTTAAACTTGTCGTTCTCTTTCCTTCTGTCCCTTTTTTCTAGATTGGCGGTGCGTTGGCTTGTTCTTTGGGATATCATTGCGATTGGTTGGTTCGTTGCTTAGGGAGTGGTGCCTTTTTTTTTTCCCTTTTTTTCACCTTTCTCTTCCCTTCCCTTCCCTTTCCCATTATTTTTCTCAGCTGCTTACGCTTACCTTAACTTACTTTACCTCAGCTTATGGGCTTTCATTTGTTCAATGTGCTTTTATGCATGACTGCTGGATGGGTGAATGGATCTGTCTTTTTGTTTTTTTCATAAATCGATTGATTGATTGATTGGCTTGACTCGTGCTAAAATGCGAATGAAATGGTGGGGGGGAGCTAGTATGGTATTACAGTTCCCTGTTGCTAACGGAGGGAGAAGTGTATCTTATGTAGCTATTAAATGTGCGCAGAATGGTAAACGAGGCTGTGCAAAGGAGGATGGGATGCGATGGGGGAGGACGAGGATCCTAATGCTTGATGGATGGATGGAATGAAGTCTCTGGTTATCAGAATACTATTACTTCTACTTCTCTCGTATTCGTGTTGGGAGGTGCCTAGTGGGTGGTAAACTGGTAATGCTTGTGACATGTGATATCACTCGGTTTTCGATTCCTACCGAGCGATGTTTTAGCTGTGCAGAAGGTGGGAGAATGGGTGTATGGAAGTTTGTGCTTATGTTTGTGGACGGTGGTTTAGGCTTTGCATTCCGACCCCAGGGGTGGGAAGGGTACGATGAAAAAGGTGAGATTTCCACATGTATTCCCCCCTACCGTGCCCGCATCAGCACCTGCGGTACCGTACGAGTGCTATTACACTGAGCACAGTGTCCTGTATGATACCTGTGCTGTACCAAGTACCCGAGTACTAGTACTGTACAGCACATATGATACATCAACTTACGGTATCATAGCTATTATATTATTATATGATCGTGTCGGGCGGTATGCTGCTTCGGGGTGTGTTCGAATAGTATCATACAAATATCACACTAGAGAAATATAATACCGATTCGGCCTACGTGATTGGATCCTGAGGAAGATATTCCCCAATGATTATTGCTCTCTAAGCATTACTCGAGATGACAGAATGTTATTTTTTATTTTTATTTTTATTAGCTTTGTGATATTGTGATTTTGTATTTTTCTTTCTTAATATGAGAAGAAAAAAAAAAGAGAGGAGGGGTGGGTAAAGGGTGTTCCATGGTGGAACACCTCTTTTGCACAAATTATTAATCAAAGAATGAAAGGTGAAAATAAGCAACTTATAATACTAACTAGGGGCTAATAGATTTCGAGATATAATAGTATTAGCTGTTGAAAGGGGTATCCTGTATGGAGGACAAGAATTGAGTAAGTAAATAAGTTACTGTTGTATTCCTTTTCTGACAAGGATAAGAGAGAAAGGATATCTGGTGCTAACAGTAAAGTTAGTTGTTAGGTTGTGTGCCTACTGTAATAGGCTTCGATCAGGTGGAACAGCCTTCCTTAACTTAGTTCCGGGAATTACAGTCAAAACTGTACGATAAAGGTATGTCAATCTTCCAATAATTATCCAGCAAGAAGAGTGTTCCACCATGGAACACTCTGCTTACTATGAATATAATTTAATAAGATAGTAAATGGTGTGAAAGTATAAGCTAATTAATAAATAGAGAGTATTAGGGGCAGTATGATACAAAATTTTTATTACACGACAAAACGAGAATTATATCGTAGATTTTGATATCTGTATCATGCCATGCGTATAGTACCTGCCGAAGACATGCCCGCCCGGTACGATTCCATGCGGCTGGCGGTAACCGGACAAAGCCCTCGGACTATGGTTCCGGTCGCGATAAACCTGTACCGGGGGTTAAGGGTAAGTACGGCGAAGCTGCTCTGATTGGCTCGTAGGCCAATCAGCCAATCTGGGGTCGCGTACGGTGGACTCGTTTCGCCAAGAGTTCGCTAGACTTTTTTCCACCTGCAAAAATCGCGCCAAGATTGGCTGTTCCGGTGGTCACACACACCAAATTTTTGCGTGGGTGAAACAAAGTTCGCCGTACTTATGCTCACCCCCTAGTACAAGGTATGGCCATAAAAAAGTGGTACGGCGCGGGGGTGGGTTGGGTTGATTTTGGAAAAAAATGTGGTACACTGCAACCAAACCACCCTCTTGCAGAAAATATGTTGCGATAGTGAAATACCCCTTAAACCACAACCCTTTACTATATGGTCTTCAAATTCAAATGTTAAATTTTTCAACCATCACTAGTAGATAAGAAAAAATACACAATAGGATAACAGATAAGAATAATCTTAGCATGTAGATACAAGAGAACATTGATT
>Ga0307507_10003120_pt1 | contig 33026 bp, 7 predicted proteins | sample 7_EM_MG_FD_207223 | JGI IMG/M metagenome (GOLD analysis project Ga0307507, IMG submission 207223) | Populus trichocarpa ectomycorrhiza microbial communities from riparian zone in the Pacific Northwest, United States - 7_EM | ecosystem: Host-associated > Plants > Roots > Unclassified | place... | reverse complement strand
GAGTCCGGATTGCACTACCTGCTAAACCAATTAATCTACTACCTTATTTACGAAGTCACTACTTCTACCACCTTTGCAAGTGTCTTGAGCTTCTTCACCTACCAAACGAACGGACGGTCGCACCTGATCGACGAACGTACCCAACAGATGAACGAACTGACGAATCAAATCAAAAGCTCGAAACGTCAAAATAAGGTTTCGCCAAGACGCTAACCTAGGACCCTACTTGACCTGTCAAATTCTAAAAATGATAACCAATACAGACGGACCTTATTTAAAATTCAACCTTATCCTTGAAAAGCCATCTGATTGGATGCAATGGTTCTTTATTATTTAAGATACTGCTAAAACAAACAACGTATGGCAGTACATCGACCTATTAAAGAAGAAAGACAAGCTTCCGAAGCTGGAACCTCCGAATCGGCCTACACCAAGAGACGTGCTTCCTACTGCTACATCGATAGCCAAGCTAGATCCAAACCAACTCATTGCCTATAATTAACTATACGCGGAATACAAGGACGACCTCCGCGTGCACCAGAAGCAAGAGTAAGCTATAAACGATATCAGCAATTATATCGTCCGCACGACGTCAGTAGCCTACCTCCCTCTTATTAAAGACCTCGGAACAGTATACGAACGCCTTTAAGAGTTGAAGACTGTACTCGCCCCTACTACCTTAGGTCAAAAGCGCGACGTCCTAAATTAATACATGGCTTTTAAAGCCTATAACAAAAAGCAGAGCATTGAAAAATGGTTAAACAACTGGAGGAGCGTCTACAAGCTAGTAGAGGAATTGGAGCTTCCAGACGTACAGGGATTTAGGCCCCACTATAACTTTATATGAGCAATCAAACCCATCTCTTCTAGCTTTGCAGGAGCACTAGAAGTAAATCTTATTCGAAAAGAACGGAAGGACAAAGAGGCCCCATCCATTATTAACCTTATTAAGGAATTTAAGGAGCACTATCGCATATAGCAAGCATTGTCTACCTCGACTGCCAATAACTCTGCATTTGCAACCCTTCAAAACAATTCCAATTTAGACTTTAACGGCAATTCTAATTCCAACAGCAATTTAAATTTGAGATGGAACAAGGAATGCATATACAGCATCATACATTGGTTCAACGACTGCTATTACATTGCTGAGCATAAGCGCCCTTAAGGATGGAGACCAAGGGCAGACGTCCAGAAGAAAGTAGATGAAGCTATTTTATCTACACCTTAGATTAAACGCATCGTCAATTGAATTCAAAAAAGAGAATAGGAAGCAAAGGAGAACAATTAGAATACAGAATTTATAATTAATTTTAATTCTAAAACCCCACCTTCTACCAAACCAACTAGCCATGCTGCTGTGTTTAGTACTGGTTAAATTCCTTTTAAACTCCAGAACACCTAGATACTTAACCCTGGTGCAGATACCCACGTCTGCAATAATAAAGAAGACTTTACCTTCTCATACCTAGCAGCAGAAGACGACTACCTGATTGCTGGCGGAAATTTCGTGAAAATTCAAGCCTACGGAACAGTAACCATTACTGTTAATACACCTACTGGGAAGTCAAAAATGAAGCTATCCTATGTAGCACTTGCACCTACCTTTTTTATAAATATCGTAGCACTCTTAAGAGCTACTGATAACGACATCCATTTCGACTTAGGACGAAATGTGCTATACCATCTAGCAACTGGCAAAACAGTCTGCTATGCGAAACGACTAGGGGGTTACTAGGCACTAATACATAGAGAGCCTAAAAATACCCTAGACTTGACAACTCAATCAACCTTCTTAACAGGAAGATTTCAACCAAGCTAAATGGCCCGTAAACCAATCGGAGCCACAGCTACAAGATGGCACAAGATACTCGGCCATGCAGGACCTGATGCTATTGCACAGCTTCCTAAGCACGTTATTAGCGCAGAGCTGACCAAATTTAAAACCAACAAATAAGCACCGCTTAAAATCGAATATAAAGTTTGCTTATTAGCAAAGCACACGCAGCAGATCTCTTAAAGACGAGAATACGAATTTCCAGCCACTCGACCATTCGAACGGCTAGTATTTGATATTATCTACCTCGGAGTACCAGGGTATAACGGCAATAGATATGCCATGCACTTCTATTGCACGTATTCCAAATTTAACTTTATGTTTACCTCTAAGAATAAGGACAAAGCTACCGTCCTACCTACTATTCGCAAGACTCACCGCTTAATTAAGACATGATTCTATTAAGACGTTGTCTTCTTCTAGAGCGATGACGAACAAGCATTTGGATAAACGGAAGACACCCTAGATACGTAGTATGCAGACAAAGGCATTACCTTTGAATGCCGAGCACCATATACTAAGGAACAAAATGGCGGAGCTAAAAGATCTGGAAGAACCCTCATGGAACGATCAAGGTCTATACAGCTGGAAGCATCCTTACCCCTATCTCTAGGACCAGAAGCTTTCCTTGCTGCTGGCTATGCACTCAATCGAACACCAAATAAGCAGCTAGGGTAGAAAACTCTGTACGAGGTCGCCTACGGCAAGCTGCCATCACTTACCTATATGCACGAATACGGTTGCAAGACCTATACGCTGAATAAACAAGTTAGAAAGGGAGACAAGCTAGCTCCTTATACATTAATAGGACACCTAGTTGGCTATAATTTGACAAATATCTATCAAATCTGGATTCCAAGCCTTCACAAAGTCATTCGAACCAGAGACGTCACATTTAACGAGACCTCGTTCTATGACCCCAAGGGTCAAAACATCGATTACCTACTCAGGGAAGCATTAAAAGACACCATCTAGGCAATTAGTCTACCAGAACCTCTCCATGAGGACGAATCTAAGGATGAATTTATCCTATATAGACCTACCTCAAATGTAGATCAAACGACTACATTGAACGACTCGGCAGAGCTTCCTATAAAGGACATCGAACAGCTACCGACACCTAGCAGAACGGTATCCCCGGATCTGCTAGAAACAAACACCACACCGGGAGGACTTCAAGACGATATCTTGGATATAATTGAAACAGGTTCTACCCAGCCAAGCAGTTTACCAGAACCGTCGAATACAGCTCCACGAGCTAACGAGGTCTCGGCCGATCCTTCTGCCGACCTCGTCCTACCAGAAGGTTCCAAACGAATTCGACGTTAAGCGTACGCAGCAGCACTAGCCAATATACCTACCCTATTTGGTTACTACGCTGGCTTTGCTACAGGACTAGTAAAGGACATTAACCGAACTAGATCCTCCCTGTATTAAGACAATCTTCCACCTGAACCAAGGAACCTTAAAGAGCTAAGAAAGCACCCTTTGACTACCGGCTTTTAAAAGGCTATGGAAAAAGAATACAACAACCTAAAACGCCGAGGGACATTCAAGACTGTCCTAAAGGAAGAAGCAACTAACGACCAGATTCTTCCGCTGAAATGGGTCTTCAAATACAAGTTCGACAGCGACGGCTACCTACAAAAGCTAAAAGCTTGACTATGCGTCCGCGGAGACCTGCAGATTACTGAGGAAGAGACCTATGCAGCAACCCTAGCTGCTCGAATATTCCGTGCCCTTATGGCTATAGCAGCTGCATTCGATTTAGAGATTCGACAGTATGACGCTGTGAACGCATTTACAAACGCAAGACTAGTCAAGCCAGTCTACTGCTATTGCCCAGAAGGCTTCAATCAAAACGGACATATCCTAAAGCTACTTATGGCGCTATACGGGTTGAAGGTCTCACCACTACTTTGGTATAAAGAGCTTACAAATACACTGGCCAAATTCGGATTAAAGCCTGTCCCAGGTACGAACTGCCTTTACACCAATAGACGACTTATTGTCTTCTTCTACGTAGACAATATTGCCGTTCTATTTGCCAAAAAGGACCTTTAAAGATTAGAAGAATTCAAAGCTAAACTTCTACATTGATACGAGATCCGTGCACTAGGAGACCTATAATGGTTCCTAGGAATTCGAATCAAACGAGATTATGCAAATAGAAAGCTCTGGCTCTGCCAAGATTCATATATTGAAAAGATAGCCAGTCGATTTAATATTCAACTAGGAAGATTTCCTAAGTCACTACTTCCTGCTAAAGAACTGATTCCGTCTGACCAGCAGATGAACCCTTAAAGAACACTAGCCTACTAGTAACGGGTTGGTTCCCTTGCGCACCTTGCTGTATTTAGAAGACCTGATATTGTAAAGACACATTCTAAGCTAGCCGAATTCCTTATTAATCCAAATTAAAAGTACCTTGATGCATTAAACCAAGCCATTGCCTATTGCCTTGGAACAAAATCTACAGCTATTGAATACTCTGGCGAAGTATTCGGAGCACACGTCTACTTCAGAAACCCCGAAGGAGAAGACGTCACCTTTTACGGAGCATCCGACGCAGCATTTGCGGACCATAAAGAGACTAGACGGAGCTCTCAAGGATACCTTTTTATGCTATTTGGAGGACTGATCGATTGGAAGGCAACCCTACAAAGATCAGTGACTCGCTTGACTACCGAAGCGGAGCTTCTCTCCCTGTCTACGGCTGCTGTTGAAATTATCTGGTGGCAGCGTTTCTTTAAGGCAATCGGTCTTAATTTAGAACGCGATTTTACCCTGCTATGCGACAATATGCAGACTATACGACTCCTAAGACAGGATACACCAAAGCTTGACACTAAGCTACGACATATCGACGTCCATCAGCACTGGCTTAGACAGGAAGTCTAAGACAAAAAGATTGACGTACAATGGGTCCCTACAGACAAGATGCCTGCCGACGGTCTTACCAAGATCCTACCCCGTCAAAGGCACGAGGCATGGATAAAGCAATTAAATCTGGTGGACATTTGATATTAGATCACTGCTACAACTGACAAAGACTCTTAAGTATTACCCTATACTACTCCTAAAGTTGTATCTAAATTTTCTATTTTGGTATAGCTTCTATCTTCGTTTTATTTTCTACAGCTTTAACTACACCGTAAAATCTGGGGGGGTGTGTAACAGTTCACCAGCACTATGCTGAGACACGAGACCGTCGCCTAAGAGGCTCCGAGACACAATCGACGCCACCCTCGTATGTCTCGGATACGGTCAAATATTAAGTCATAGACTACGGAGTTCCGGGTCTACTTTCATGTATTTAGTTCACTTGATTTCCATAGATTTAGAATTAAGTTGCTCATTTAATACCCACACTTGCACTGTTACAATAGTAGCTAGTAAGGAATTTCGTCTTACTATCGTTGGTTCTTTAAAGGTACGAAGTAGGAGACACGCTGCTTCTGGCAGCGCCTATGGTATCGTGGAGACGTAGAATTGGTTGTAGGCTAAGCGTTAGTGATAAAAAAGGCGCAACGTAATGTCACGGGACGGGGGCAATGGCTACAGAGCGTATGTATTCAAGGAGTCTACAAGACGTTACGCGATCAATCGTAAGGGTTGAGGGCGTAAGGAGGTGATATACCTACGCGTAGCTGACGTAAGCTATACGCGAGGTATACGCGGGAGCACGGGGCTCTCTTATGGAGGCCCCTGCGGTGGGGTTCCGTAACACCCGTATACTGGCTCTAGTATTGCGATATGTTATATAGGGTAGATTTTTATTTTCGCTGGTAAGTTAAGTCTATACGTGACTTCTAAGATCTTTACTTTAACTGTAAATAGTCCTAGTCTAACATAGTCCAACTTCTTGCTTAGTTATTAACTCTTAAAATTTTTATATAGTAGCTACATTTTACCCCCCTCCTTAAGATCTGGTCGCTTAGATCTCTTAGTATTATAGTACCTTTTTATTCTTTCTTATACTAGTTTAGCTATTTTCTTAAGGTAACTATAAAGACTTATTAATGTCTCCATTCTTTCTTTAGCTGTGCTACTTATTTTCTTTACTTATTATAGTGTTAATAACGTTCTTAGCTTATATCTATAGTTTACTTTAAAAGGTAACGTACTTATCCCTTTCTATAATGTTGCGTTATATATAAACTATATAACTGGTAACAATAATACCCAATTGTTTTATATATAATTAATATAATACCTTAGATACTGTTCTAGTGTCTAGTTTAGCCTTTCTATTTAACCGTCTGTCTGTAGGTAATACGTAGTTAATATTACTATTTAAACCCCTTATTCTGCTAAGAATACTTTCTAAAATGCTACTACGAATCTTAGATCTCTGTCTAATATAATCTTTATTAGTGCTCCGTGCCTTATAAACACTTCCTTAATATAGATTCTAGCTATATCTTCTACAGATATTTCTTCTATATATACTATAAAGTAACCCCACTTGGTTAGCTTGTCTACTATTACTAAAATTATATTATAATCTTATCCAGTAATAGGATCTTTTAACTTTGGTAACTTAATAATAAAGTCCTATAATATAACCTCCCATAGTCTTTCTAGTATTTTAACAGGTTATAGCCCTCTATATGGCTTATGCCTTATTGGTTTATTTCTTTAGCAATCTAGACATTTCTTTATAACTTATCTTGCTAGTCCCTAGATTCCTTAAATAATATATTCCTCTTAAAGTCTTAATACTAAGCCTGTAGCTCTATTGTGTCCTTATATTATTCCTTTATAAAACTCTTTTATAAACTCTTCTGCTACTGCCTTTAGAACATAGGTTGCTTCCCTATTCTTATACTATTCCAATTCTAGATCCTCTGCCTATGCTTCTTAGATCTTTTATATCTAATTACTCTCTAGTAATTTATAAACCTAACTTTCTCTAGTTACTATAATCTTTAGATAATTATACCTAATTATTCTATCTTAATCCTTTCGCAGTAAAGCCCCTAATGGCTTTTCTTTGTTTTATAACTTAGCTTTTCTACTTAAAGTATCTATTCGTACGTTGTCCGTACCCTTAGTATGCTAAATTTTAAAATAGTATTCTATAAGCATTTCTGCCTATCTAACCTATCTTTGGTTTAGTTCCTTTATTATTAGGAACCCTATAAGGTTCTTATAGTCCGTTTTAACTATAAATAGTTTCTCTATGCCTTGCAAGAATGCTCTCTATTTCTTAAGTACTGTAACTATACCTAGTAACTCCTTGTTATAGATGTTGTAGTTTAACTCTAGTGGTATCATCTTTTAACTATAGTACGCCACTAGATACTATGCGTCTAAATGCTTTTATAGCAAATATGCTCCTAGTGCGAAGTCTAATATATCTATCTTAACTACCGTTTCTAGTTATAGTTGGTAGATTTTAAGGATTAGTTCCTAGGTAAACAACTCCTTAAGTTCCTTAAATAACTTTTTTTGCTTATCTCCCTACACCTATAGTTCCTCTTTCTTTATTAATTAAGTAAATAGCTTAATACTTTTTAACCACTGCGCTATAAACCTCCTATAGTAGTTGCAAAACCCTAGGAATAATCTTAACTGTATAACATTCTCTAGTTCCTACTAACTTACTATGGCCTCTACCTTCTTTAGGTCTATGCTAATTTTTCCTAGCTTAATAATAAATTTAATAAAATTGGTCTTTCTCGTAAAGAACTCGCATTTCTTAATTACTACTAGCATCTTTTCTTCTTATAGTCTCCCTAAGACCTATTTAATATACTTTCCATATTCTTCCTCACTTATTAAGTAGATAATAATGTCATTAAGATATACTATAATAAACTTATCTAGGTGTTCTTCTAACACGCTATTAATTCGCTTTTAAAACATTGCTAGTGCGTTTATAAGCCCAAACTGCATAACTAACGGCTTATATAGTCCTTCCTTTAACCTAAAGGCTGCCTTCTACTTATTACCTTCCTTAATCCTAATCTAATAGTATGCCTACCTCAGATCTATCTTTATAAAGATCTCTATATTACCTATCCTATCTTAGATTTTGCTAATTAAGGGTAAAGGATACCTATCCTTTCTAGTAATGCTGTTTAACTGTTTATAGTTAATGCACATCCTAAGTTTTCCATTTTTCTTTGGGATAAACAACACTAGATATCCCGCTAATAACTATAATAGTCTAATGTATCCCTTTTATAAGTTTTCCTGGATAAACTCCTTAAGCGCTACTAATTTGGTTTTAGTTAGCTTATAGATTAGAAAGAACTTTAAACTAGTTCCCAGTTCTAATTCTATTTTATAGTCCTATACTATATACTCTAACAGCCCTTTACTTTCTAATAACCACAGTCTTTTGCTATACTTGTGGTATCTCTTTAGTATATAACTTAAGCCTCACTTAGTCTCCTTATATGTCGCTCTAACTTAATACCATACTAACTTAGTTTACTATCGCATCTTACATTATTAAGTATCCCTAATATTAACCTGACCTATAACCCAATTAATCCTTAGATTATATTCCTGTAACTAAGGCATTCCTAAAATCGCCTTGTCCTTTCTTAGCGGTAGGATATTAAAAGACATTTTAACCTGTCTCCTTTTAATAGTTAACTAAATAGGTCCTATTTTAAGATTAATAACACCTCCTCTATAGGCTATCTAGTCTCCTAAAATTATTATAAGTGGATATAGGTATTCCTTTTATCTATATGGTAACCCTATCCTTTCTACTACTACTAGTAATATGTGGTTCCTTATTACTCCACTATCTATTAGTACTTTAAACTGTTAATCCTGTTATTTAACTCTTAAGTTTAGGTGTTATCCTATAACTCCTTTAAGGGTTAAATGCTCTACTACTAGTTCCCTCTAATCCTATAGGCCTCCCCTTTTCCTAACTATTGGCTACTAGATTCTATTTATACTTGGTCTAACTTAGGCTAATACTTAGTTTATTTCTTTTCCTCTATATGCCATAGATAAGTGCTCTCTAAATAATTTCACTACTGCTGTCTATTTAGGCATTCTTCTATAAGGAATCTTTCTGGTTAAAGTATTAGGTCCCCTTAACTCTATACTTTTACTAGGTGCCATCTATATATATACTTAGCGTCTCTGTACTTTTTTTAATCTGGTGCCCAATATATCCTTACTAGGTACTTTTAAGCTTTGTCTTTTAGTGCCCTATATATATTATATATATTATCTATATAAGCTATCCACAATAGTGTATAATACGCTAAGTGACTTAGGTTAACTCTTGGTTCGTTTTTATCCCTAAGTTTAAACCTCTGTCTAACTAATCTAACTATTAGTCTCTCGCTTGCAGGTACTAAGATTTATTATTTATTTCTCTAGTCCCTAGATCCTTCTTCTAGGTTCCTTAACATTATAATTAACGCTCCTTTAATGTAACTTATACATTTTTCTATAATAGGTTAGTCTTAGACAACTTTTTTATCTAGCTATATATAGAAATCTTTCTATTCGTTATTATGTCGTTACTTATACCACTTTTTATATAACTGGTTTAGTGTATATAGTTTATCTATAAGAAAGTACCTTATTATTACTGCGTTATAACAACCTTTAGTATGCCTTTTTTTAAATCTAGTTAGAATCCCTAAATCCTCTTCTTGCTCTAGTTCATTTAACCACTTTACTCTAGGCGTCCCTGCCTTAGGCCTACTAGTAACTCTTTATATAGGTGCTCTGTCCCTTATATATCCTAGTATAGCTAACCTCTTATCTAGCTTTTATTCTTGCTATACAATAATTCTTGCCCTAAACTTATCTATAGTTTCTTATTTTCTACGTCTTGCAGCTAGATCCTTACAGTCGTTTTACTTCTTAATCTTAGTATTAACTTTTCAACCTTTAGGCTAAACACCGCGTTTACCTAAAATTAATGTTTTTACTTATTCCCCAAACTTATAGTTCTTAAACTGGAGTCCTGTACTCATTCATTTACCTTTAAACTAAGCTGCTACCCTTTCCCATCGGTTTTCATCCATAGTAGGTCCTTAGGTATATCTTATCTCATTTTAATAATCTTAAGCGTCTCTTATCTCTTCTTAAGAGTCTTAAGCCTATAGCCTTTTGCCTTTTCTAAGTAGTGAGCTAGCACTAGCAGTTAGTTGCTTGCTTAATCCATTATAGATATTACTCCTTTTATCTCGCAAAGTAATAGATTCTATATCCTATAGTGTTATAATACCTATTACTAATCCGCATTCTATAGTGGTCTTAGTCTCTACTTCTATTGCGTTATTAAGGTTTAAGTGCTCCTAGTTAGCCTCCTTTTCTTCCTTATTGCTATTAATTAATAAGTACTCTAACTCTATTATTATAGTTACTAATCTTTATCCGCATATTGCTATAACATCTTAATCTAGCTTATAGAGTTAATCCTGTTCTTTATCTGACTCTCTAGTTCCTTTAAGTCCTTTTAACTTTGGTTCTTATAGCCAATAGCTTGCGCCATACTTAGCGTCCTTATAAATTTAGTATGCGTTGTTATAATAAAACGCAAAGTGCTTAATTAAATACTCCTTAGTCCCGCGTAATACACTTATATTTATATTATCATACTCTAACAACCTAGTGCCTTTTACCGCGTGGTTACTCTAACTACTTCTATAGTCTCTGGCAAAATAACCCTATTTTCCGTAATTTATATAAGCTCCATCTTTAAACCACTAACTTTGCTATAGAGTCCGCCTAAATATCTTCTGCTGTTAAGATCCCTAATTTAGCCTCTGCTTCTTAGTCCTATAATTACTTAATCCTTAACCTTTAGGTTTCTATAGTTTCCTACTCCATCGTCTAGATTCTTTGGTACTACTTAGGTCCATTGGCTTTCCGCCATTCTATAGTTTCTAACTTTAGCTTTATTAATACGTGCTCTGCGCCTTATACAATTATAGAACTCTATCTTGCCCTTTTTTAGCTTATTCCCTTTAATAGATTCTATTATTAATCTTTATTAACTAATCTACTAACTCTCTTAGAGTGTCCGCATCTTCAATTAGGATAATTACGTTCTGGACTTTAGCCTTAAGTCCCTATTTATACTATGCTATAAGCGCCTTATTGTTCCACTTAACCTACATTACAAGTATCTAAAACTGTGTTGTATACTTAATTGCTAAAGTTTGCTGTACTAAGCTTTAAAGTTTCTGCTTTACTATGGTTACTGCTTCCAGGTCTCTAAATATCTATATTAGTCTCTCTAAGAACCCTTCCCAACTGGTAAATATGTACCATACTTCTTAGTTAGTAGTTATTATTCCATTAACTTAGATCTTGGTAAGGTAAGATTTAAACTACTTAAGTGCCTTTTCTATTAGGAACAATCCTGTATACGCCACTTAGTCCATAGGTATTACCAACCTTACTCCCTCTTATATAACCTTAAAGTGCATCTGCATTAGGAATCCTTTAAGTTTTAACCTTTCTCCTAAGAATCGTTTAATTAATAGTAACTTAACCTTAGCTACTCTGATTCCATTAATGCGTTCTTTAAATATCCTATTATTATCTATCAATTAATTAACCATTTTTTATAACTAACTTATTATAACTAGCTGCGAATCCATGTCCCCTATATTAGTGTCTCCTAACCCTAAAGTCGTAGCTACCGTTAACTAAGTTATAACTAGTGCTTTTAGTGGTATATTGTTTAACTTTATTAATACTATAACTAAGTAGTGAATATGTAACAGAGCCTTATAGTAGTTACTATAGTGGACTTATTAATAGGCTAGGTATATAGGTAAACAAGAAGTTAACAACGTAATAATAACTGGTGGAGTGGTTGCCTAACAGATTAACTCTAATTATATTCTAAGATTTACTATAAAGAGAGAACTATCTAGGTAGGGACTGTGGTCCTTTAAATACATAACCGTATACCTAAGAAATCCCTTCACTCCGTAAGGTACGTGTGCTCTATCTGCTCTGTCCTACAGATTATATAGATTACACAGATTACACAGATTACGTCATGTGACCTTGGCTACCATTCCTCGTTATATGGTTCCACCGGATCCATCTTAGACCGTGCCTATATCAACCAACTAGCTTCTTCCGACTCCTCTCCAAGTAGTCGTAATATTGTACTTAAGGCGTCCGTAACACGTTTAATAAGTATATTTAAAGGCTTTTCTATATTGTAGGTAGTCTACAAGTAATATAACTAAATTGGGTAGGGGGTGGTTAAATGCGTTCCCTAATACTAAAAATTCTAAATTGTGCAAAGCTCTAATTCTACCGATATTTATAAAAAAACGAGCTCTCTAAGGTTCTGCCAACCGTATTCTAATTTCCTAATTGGGTTTGGCGCGATTATAATCTAGATTTCTCCTACCTAGGCCCATCTTGCCCTTACTATCGCCCTCCTCTCCTTTAACTTCTATAGCCTTTGTAGTGGGCTTAATTAATTGGCTTCCTTATTTACTGTTGCCGATTAAGGTTGTATAGAGCTTTAACCCTACATTACCTGCCAGGTACGCTTTGGCTATAAAGTTATCTAAGTACTAGTAAGTCTCCTATAGCCTATAGCTCTTAAAGGTAGCTTACCAGAGTCGCTAGTTGGTTAATTTATATAAGCTATCCGTCTATAGTAGTAAGAGATGCAGAGGTAGGTATAGGGTTAGGCATAGAGGGCGACATTACTGTTGCTAGTGTCAGATTTAACCCAGTAATTAAGTTAGATATATATATAAAACTTATAGAGAAGGCCTATATATTATTAAGGATCTAATTAAGTTATAGATAAGGTGGTGGCTAAGGAGCGATTAATAAGAATTTTTTTTATAGAAATTAAAGTTTGTCGCAAAGTTTAAAGTTTAAAGTTTAACTCCCTAAGCTAAGCCTAATTAGGCGATTTCTAAGCAAAATTAACACTATAAGAGGCTTATGAAAATTCTCTAAAAATGCCTTATACTTGATTGCGAAATATTATTTAACTACCAGATATATACTTATTAAGTAGATCTTTTAGCGACGTTATATAGGCGTTATAGGCGCAATTTAGGGCTACTATAGGCCTTACCCGTAATGTTTTGGTTTTCGTAAACTCAACCAATACCACCTCGCTAGTTAGGTGGCTGCTAGTACGGTGTACAGCCTAGCAAGGAACCCAGAAATTTTTAACTAGCAAATTGCTAACAAAACTGAAAATCGGTTAAAAAATTTAAAAATTTAATAAAAAATTATAAACTATATAAATAGTATAATTAAACTTGCTAGAACTCTTTATTATTACTATCTTTCTATACCTGCTTACTTTTTAAAGTATAGAAATCTACTATATTCTTATAAAATCTAAAACCACAAAAATCTTAATTATCTCTTTACTAGAAAATAAGGATTTTATCCCTAGAGAGAGTTTAATATTTAAAAAGAGAGCAGGTATAGAGAGATAGAACTGTTTATTATTTCTACTAACTTAGATTATAATAATATATACTATAACGTTTTATATAAGCGAGCGCCGTATATAAGCGAGCGCCGCACCCCACCAAGCTTTAACCACTTTATAAGCTAATAGCAACCCACCACCACTAGCTATTGCTATAATAATTAACTAGTAGATGGCTAGCCTAATCCTTAGCTTGTTTATATGTTCTTAAATTATGCCTAATCTCCCTACAGCGTCCACATTGCCTAGGCTGCAACGTGACAGCTGCTTTACGCTTTTTGCCCTGGTATGTTTCCCCCTCCATCTGTTTATTAACCTTAGCCTAAGTTATTAACTCTAAGCCCTTTGCCTTTGTAAGGGTGCCTTACTTTTATATACGCTTTTTTTAACGCTTTTTGTGCTATATTGTGACCTTATTAGCCTTCTATAGGTTAGCGACCTATAAGTATAGCAGCACAGCTAAATGTATTATTTGCTTAGCACCCCTAGCTAGCTGATCCAGCAATTCTAGAATTGAGCTAGGCGAGCTATTCTGGCGATTTTAAATTTAACTATATAGTAAAGCTGTTTGACTACTTAGCTTAGTAACGTTGCTAGGTGTTTTAGATTTCCATGGAGCAACCTTTGTAGGTAGTGTAGGTGTTTAAAGCCTAATATTAAGCTTTAAGAGTATAGCCTCTGGATTAAATGGGACTAAGCCTATACCTTAAAAGCCTGCGCGGATATTACCCTTGGTAATTAATTGCTGATAGGCTGCCTTAAACGCTAGTAGGAATTTAAGCTTTATAATGTGGAAGATATAGCTGCGGATAAGACTATTAACCTACTGTTGGTATGCGCGCTTAAGAGGCGCAAAGCAGCCTATATCTAGCGGCTGTAGTAGATGTGATGCATATACTGGCATGCAAAGTATAAGGATATTCTTCTTCTTATAGAGCTGTTAAAATTCAAGAGATTAATAACTCTTATGGCCGTTAATTACTAGTAAATGATGTACGCCTACAGTATAATCCTTTATGTGCTTGTTAAAGTGCTGTAGCTATTTGATACCCAGCTGATTAGTTGTCTAGCTATTCTCGCTTAGCGCTATAGCCTATTCTGGTGGTATGTTGTTGCCTTTATACCAGGCAGAAAGGTGGTATTTTCCAGTAAATATAATAAATGGTGGAATTGGCCAGCTCTAAGCGTTTATACCCTAAATTACTATAACCCATTCTCTATTGCCTGGCTATATAGTTTTAGGCTGGCTATATTACTTAGAGCCTATAATAACTTTGGCAGTTAATATAATACCTATTTAGAATCCAGTCTTATTAAAATTGTATAAGTCTTTATTTAGAATCCAGTCTTATTAAAATTGTATAAGTCTTTATTAAGAATGCCATGCTTTGCTTTAAAATTGCGTATAAGGTTAAACTAAGACTGGATAACCCTAGGATCCTTATATAGAGCTTACTAATAGTTATATTTCCGATTATATTATATCTTAACCTCTAGTGTTCGTTATATAAAGCTAGCTGGCCAGTTAATGCCAACTTGGCTAGTAGAGCGCGTAGCAAGTAGTTAATTAGCCATCTCTCTTATGTAGATAAGCTTAGGCGCAAATCCTTATAAATCTAGGTTAAGAATATGCTGAATAATAGCTGATTCTTCTAGCTTGGTGAGCTTCTTTAAATTAGCCTCACAATCACGTCGTGATTGGATTCCAGCGCGTCGTCGTCTAAGTGTACGGTCGTTAACGTTATAGGTTGCTGCAGCGCGTCGCACGCTCTGGAATTGATTCCGCTTGAGAGCTGAGATAGCTAAGGCTACCCTGCCTTCTCTATAAACTGATTCAGGAACGTTGTGTTGAGGCATGGTGGTTAGAAGCTGGTTGAACGCGTTCTCTTGGTGGGGCGGCGCTCGGTCGTGTGCGGCGCTCGCTTGTGTAAAACGTTATGGTTTATTATCTTAATTTTAAAGGAATTTTTGTTTTGTTAGCAATCGCTAGTTAAAATCGGCTGGGTTCCTTGCTGGGCTATACACCGTACTAGCAGCCACCTAGCTAGCGAGGTGGTGTTGGTTGAGTTTACGAAAACCAAAACGTCACGGGTATGCGATAACTATTTACTAATAAAATCTAAAGGTGAAATAAAAATTAAGCATATGGCGCAACTGTTTTAAATGGCTTCGCAATTGGCGGTATAGGTGCAGCGTTAATAAGCCTTGACTGGGCTATACCACCTTACAATTGGCCTAATCTTTAAAAGATCTTTTCCGGAATAAAGCAATTATTCCGGAATATAGCCGCCAAAAGCGATATACTAATTATTCCTCTTTGAGGACGATTTATTCCAGAATGAGGTAGAAATATTTTAGAATAAGTTGTCTACCGGTATAGAGCGGAACAATATAGAATATAAAGTGTAACAAAGCCTTGTAGTAAATACTACGGTGGACTTATTATTAGGCTAAGTATATAGGTAGAATAAGGTCAATAATTATAATATAACTAGTAGAGTAGTTGCTTAACAGATTAACTCCAATTATATTTTAAGATTTACTATACAAAGAGAAGCTATTTAAGGTAGGGACTATAGTCCTTTAAATATATAACCTAAATCCTAAAATATATACTAAGTATATTAGCACGTTAGTACGTCCATACGTTCTACGTTTCGATATTTCTATATTTTTACGTTTTAAACTAGTTCTGTAATTAACTATATAACTTAGCTACTCTTTATCCTATAGTTTAATTAGTTCTAACGCCTCCCGCGCTAATACTACTAACCTATCTATATCCTTTCTAAGTAGTCGTACTACTGCCAATATAAGGTCCGTAATACTACCCCTCTCCTCTTTATCTTCGTCCTTAAAGATATCTTATATCTCCAAGTCATTAATTAGAGGTATAGTGTTCCCATTTTTAATTTAATAACCTTTATTATTCCTAATACCTCTTATTAGATCCTTATTCTCTAACCGTTATAACTAGCTTATAACTACTATACTATTACTTAGTAAATTTATATTATCCTATTCTTGTTATATGGAGAAAAAGTTAGTATATATTGCGATCGTTGCTCTATCTGGTTGCTAACCTTTTTTATACGCTAAGTATATAAAGTTAAATATACAATCGTCCTATAATATTTAATCTGTCTCTAACGTTAAGTATATATATCTCGTCATTCTCTATAGGCTTTTAGTACCTTATCTAATTTATTATAGAGTTTTGGATTTAATCCGCTACTAAAAAGCTAGATTATAAGCTTGCGACTACTTTTAATAAACTTTACTATTTTTATAAGTTAAAGTAAAGGGCTGTAGATGCTTAACAGAAGGCCCTTTATTACGCACCTTATATTAGCAGTAGTACGGCTACTAAGAGAGGATATAAACAAACTAGTGGTAAAAGCGCGGGAGGTGCTAGAACTAGTTAAACCATAGGATAAGAGGTAACTAAGTCATATAACGAGTTACGAGAAGTAATCTATAAAATCTATAAAATCTACAATAGAGCAGATAGAGTAGATAAAGTAAATAGAGCAACAACTTTTATAGGAGTTATATTGTATATTTAAAGGACCATAGTCCCTACTTAAATAGTTCTTCTCTTTATAGTGAATCTTAGAATATAATTGGACTTAATCTATTAGGCAACCACTCTACTAGTTATTATATTGTTGACTTCTTATTTACCTATACACCTAGCCTATTACTAAGTCTACTATAGTATTTCCTATAAGGCTTTATTATATATTCGCTACCTAGTTATAATATTAATAAAGTCGAATAATATGCCACCAAAAGCACCAATTATAACGCCATTAACGGCAGTAACTACTTTAAGGTTAGGATGAGACACTAGTATATAAGATACTAACTTATAACTAGTTATAGTCGGACAGTTATAAGAAATAGTTAACTGGCTATAAGATAATAATAAAGTATTTAAAGATAAAATTAACGGTATTAGAGCGGCTAAGGTTAAGTTACCCTTAATTAAGCGATTCTTAGGGGAGATGTTAAAACTTAAGGGATTCCTTATATAAATATACTTTAAGGTTATACAAGAGGAAGCAAAACTAGTAATAGTTATAGACTAAGTAGCGTATATAGGACTATTTTTATTAGGGAGAGTACTTAAGTGGTTTAAACCTTACCTTACTAAGATATAGATAAATGGTATATTAACTACTAACTAAAAAGTATAGTATATATATTTTAGTTAGAACGGGTTTGCGGAATAATTAATATAGATATTTAGAGACCCTAAGGTAACAACTATAGTAGAAAGAAAACTCTAAAATCTAGTATAACGTACTTTAGCAATTAAGTATATAATATAGTTTTAAACACTCGCTATATAAGTTAAGTAGAATAATTAGGCGCTATGGTATAGTATAAATAGGGACTTAAAGTAAAAGTCTAGGATGTAATAATTCTTATAGAAGACGCGACTACTATATAAGAATTAATTAACTAGTTAATAAAGATTAATAATAGGATTTATTAAAGGGAATAAGCTAAGAAGGGCTAAGATAGAGTTCTATAGTTATATAAGATGTAGAGTATATAATAACAAATATAGAGTTATAAACTATAAAATAGTGGACTAGAGCTAATAGACCTAAGTAGTACTAAAAAATCTAAAAGATAAAATAAGAAACTATGGAAACCTAGAGGTTAAGGATTAAGTAATTATAGGACTAAAGAGTAGAGGCTAAACTAGGGATTTTAGCAGTAGAAGATATTTAGGCGGACTTTATAATAAGAAGAAAAAGGAGATTATATAAATTATAGAAAATAAGATTATTTTGCTAGAGACTATGAAGGTAGTTAAAGTAACTACGTCGTAAAAGGCACTGGGTCGTTAAAATATAGTAATATAGGTATAAGTATATTATATAGGACCAAGGAGTATTTAATTAAACACTTTACGTTTTGTTATAATAACGCATACTAAATTTATAATAACGCTAAGTATAGCATAAGCTATTAGCTATAAGATCTAGAGTTAAGAGGACTTAAGGGAACTAGAAAGTTAAATAAAGAGTAAAATAAACTCTATAAGCTAGATTAAGATATTACAGTAATATACGGATAATAATTAGCAGAAATAATAATGGAATTAGAGTATTTATTAATTAGCAGTAATAAGAAAAAAAAGGGATTAACTAGGAACGCGTAAACCTTAAATATGTAATAGAAGTAGAGACTAAGACCGCTATAGAGCAAGGTTTAGTAATAGGCATTATAATACTGTTAGATATGGCATTTACTACTTTATAAGACAGAAAGAGTAATATCTAAAGATAATTAAGCAAGTAGATAACTGCTAGTGCTAGCTTACGACTTAATAAAGGTAAAAGGCTATAGGCTTAAGATTCTTAAAATAAGATAAGATATACCTAAAAACCTATAATAGATAAAAACTAATAGGGAAGGGTAGTAGCTTAGTTTAAAGATAAAAGAATAAGTATAGGATAAAGATTTCTAGGGAGCTAAGATTTTTAAAAAAAATAAGGTCTATAGCAATCCTAGAAGAACGCAGTGTTTAACCTAAAGGTTAAAAAGTTAATATAATAATTAAGAAGTAGGAACACTTCAAAGATCTAGCTATAAAATATAGACAATAAGAAAATATAAATAAGTTTAGATAAAAAATTATTATATAGCAAGAATATAAACTGGACTGGAGATCTAGTATACTAGGATGTATAAAAGATAGGGCACCTATATGGAAAGTTATTAATAGGCTAAGGATAGGAACGCTAAGATCTGAATAGTTAAGTAAATTTAGAAGAAGAAGAGGATTTAGAAATCCTAATTAAATTTACGGAATAATATACTAAAAGTTGCAATAATATAGTAATAAAAAGATACTTCCTTATAGACAGATTGTATATACTTATAGAGCTATACTAAAAGTGGTATAGATAGCGAAGAAATAATAAGTAGAAAGACTTCTGTATACAACTAGACGAGAAAGCTATACTAAATTAAGCTATATTAGAAAGATAGATAAACTATATTAAAGGAGCATTAATTATAATATTAAAGAACCTAGAGGAATAGGCTATAGACTAAAGAAAGATAATATAGATATTAGTACTAGTAAGTAATATAGCAATACTTAGGATAATATAGGAAAGGTTTAAACTTAAGAATAAAGATAAGCTAAAAGTTAACCTAAAACATCCGGCGTATTATATATTAGCATAGATTATATATATAGATAATATAGATAATATATATAGAGCACTAAAGGATAAATATTGTAAGTATCTAATAAGAATGCATTAGATAATAGAGGAGAAACGGTATAAAAATGCTAAGTATATATATAAATAGCACCTAATAGAAGTTTAGGAGTTATGCAACTTAATACTTTAGCTAGGAAGATTTCTTACGGAAGAATGCTTAGATGGATAATAATAATAGGAGTGCACTAAAATTATATATCTATAGCATATTAAGGAAAAGAAGTAAACCAAGTATTAGCCTAAGGAGGACTAAGTATAAACAGAATCTAGTAGCTAATAGTTAGGAAAATGGGAGGCCTATAAAACTAGAGGAAGCTAGTAGTAGAGCCTTAGACCCTTAAAAGAATTATAAAACAATACCTAAATTTACAAATTAATTAGTAAAATTAGGCACTAGTAAATAATGGAGCAATAAGAAACTATATATTACTAGCAGCAGTTAAAAAAATTGGCCTACCTTATAAATAAAAAAGGACCTGTATTTAATAATAATAATTTAAGGAGATCTAATAGCCTCTAAAGGAGGTATTATTAATCTTAAAATAGGACCTATTTATATAATTATTAAAGGAAGACAAGTTAAGATATCTTTTAATATCTTTCTATTAGAAAAAAATAAGGTAATATTAGAAATGCCTTAGTTGCAGAAACATAATCTAAAGATTAATTGGTTTATAGGTTAAGTTAATATTAGGGATACTTAATAATATAACATATAATAAGCTACTAAAATGGTATAGTACTAGGTCAGAGTAATATATAAGAAGACTAAGCAAAGCTTAAGTTATATACTAAAGAGATACTATAAATATAGCAAAAAGCTATAAACCTAGAAAGTAAAAAGCTTTTAAAGTATATAGTATAGAACTATAAAATAGAACTAGAACTGGGAATAAGTCTAAAGTTTTTTTTTAGTTTATAAGCTAACTAAAGACAAGTTACAAGCACTTAAGGAGTTTATCTAAGAAAACTTATAAAAGGGATATCTAGTACTATTTATACCAAAAAAGAATAGAAAACTTAGGCTATATATTAACTATAAATAGTTAAACAGTATTATAAAAAAGGATAGATATTCTTTGCCCTTAATTAGCAAAATTTAGGACAGGATTAGTAACGCGTAAATCTTTATAAAGATAGATCTAATATGGGTATATTATTAAATTAGGATTAAAGAAGGCAATAAATAAAAGGCAGTCTTTAGGTTAAAGAAAGGACTATATAAGCTATTAGTTATATAGTTCGGACTTATAAACGCACTAATAACGTTTTAGAAATGAATTAATAGTATATTAAGAGAGTACCTTAATGAGTTTATTGCAGCATACCTTAATAATAATATTATCTACTTAATAAGTAAGGAAAAATATAGAGAATACGTTAAATAAGTCTTAAAGAGACTATAAGAAGAAAAGGTGCTAGTAGTAATTAAAAAAATATGAGTTCTTTACTAAAAAGACTAATTTTATTAGATTTATTATTAAACTAGGCAAGATCTGTATAGACCTAAAGAAAATAAAAGCTATAGTAAGTTGGCAAGAACTAGAGAACGTTATATAGTTAAAATTATTTTTAGGGTTTTATAACTACTATAGAAGGTTTATTATATAGTGGCTAAAAAAACATTAAACCGTTTATAAGACTTATAAAGAAAGAGGAACTATAGGTATAAAAAAGCGAATAGAGAAAGCTATTCTAAAAACTTAAGAAGTTATTTACTTAAGACCCAATCCTTAAGATCTACTAACTATAGCTAGACACGGTTATAGAAATGGACGTATTAGACTTTATACTAGGGGTATATTTACTATAGAGGCACTAGGACGCATAGTATCTAATAGCATACTATAGTTAGAAAATAATACTACTAGAGTTAAAATATAATATTTATAATAAGGAGTTATTAGGTATAGTTATAGTATTTAAAAAATAGAGAGTATTCTTATAAGGCATAAAGAAACTATTTATAGTTAAAATAGATTATAAGAACCTAATAGGGTTCCTAATAATAAAAGAACTTAATTATAGATATATTAGATAGGCAGATATACTTATAGAATATTACTTTAAAATTTAGTATATTAAGGGTACTAAAAATACAAAAGTAGATATACTTAGTAGAAAGGCAGAACTATAAAACAATAAGAAACTATTAGGCGCTATATTATATAAAGATAAAGACGGATTAATTGGGTATAATTATCTAAAACTAGCAGCTATAACTAAAGAAAAACTAAGATAAGTCTATAGGACGCTAAAGAGTAAGTAGTTATAAAGAATTTAAGAAGTATAATAGGATAACCTAAAATATAAGGAATATATTAATAGAGAAGCAATATATATCCAAAAGTTAATAGTAAAAGAGTTTATTAAAAAATTATATAAAGGAATAACTTAAGAATATAATAGAGCCACAGGCCTAGTATTAAGACTTTAAGAAGAATATATTATTAATAAAATGTAGGGTTTAGCGAGATAAACCACAAGAGAATGTCTAAATTGCTAAAGAAATAAACTAATAAGACATAAGCTATATAAAGGGCTATAACCTATTAAAGTACTAGAAAGACTATAGGGAGTTATATTATAGAACTTTATTATTAAACTACTAAAGTTAAAGGACCCTATTACTGGATGGGATTATAATATAATCCTTATAATAGTAAATAAGTTAACTAAGTTGGGCTACTTTATAGTATATATAGAAGAAATTTTAGTAGAGGATATAGCTAGAATCTATATTAAAGAAGTATTTATAAGATATAGGGTACTAATAAAGATTATATTAGATAGAGACCTAAAATTTATAGTAGTATTTTAGGAAGTATTTTTAGCAAAATAAGGGATTTATATAGTAATGTTAATAGTATATTATCTATAAATAGATGGATAAATAGAAAGACTAAACTAAATATTAAAATAGTATTTAAAGTATTATATTAACTATATACGGAATAATTAGGTATTGTTATTACCAGTTATATAATTTATATATAATATAATACTATAAGAAGAGATCGGCATATTACCTTTTAAGGTAAATTATAGATATTGTAATAAAGCATTATAGAAAATACTATGGTAGGCTTACTAATAGGCTAGGTATATAGGTAAATAAAAAGTTAACAATATAATAATAACTAGTAGAGTAGTTGCTTAATAGATTAACTCTAATTATATTTTAAGATTTACTATAAAAAAAAAGAAACCATCTAGATAGGGACTATAGTCCTTTAAATATATAAACTGCGTCTAAGAAATACTAAGTACGTAAGGAACGTTTAGTATGTTTAGTACGTAACATTCCTTATAAATTCTATAGATCTTATATACTAAAACGGTAACGTAATCTATTATATAACTTAGTTACCCCTCATTCTATAGTTTAACTAGTTCTAGCACCTCCTATACTTCCACCACTAGTCCGTTTATGTCCTCTTTTAGTAGCCGTACTATTGCCGCTATAAGGTCCATAATACCACCCCCCTCCTCTTTATCTTTATCCTTAAAGATATCTTATATCTCTAAGTCATCTACTAGAGGTATAGTATTCCTATCTTTAATTTAGTAACCTTTATTATTTCTAATACCTCCTATTAGATCCTCCATATCTAATTATTATACATACATAATTTTAATAATTCTTTTATTAGGTAACATTATGCCATCGTATTCCCGTTATGCGGAGAAGAACTTAGGATATATCCTAATTACGGCTCTATTTGGTTACTAACCTTCCTCTTACGCTAAGTATATAAAATTAAATATACTGTTATTTTGCAATATTTAATCTATCTCTAACGCCAAATATACACGTCTTATTATTCCTTATAAGCGTTTAGTGCCTTACTAAATCTATTATAGGGTTTTGGATTTAATCCGCTACTAAAAAGCTTACTAGTAAACTATTAGCTATCCTTAAAGAATTGCGTTATGCTTATACAGCAGAGTTAGAAGCTACCTCTATTTATCTTATTACCTCTACTTGTAAGTAAAAAGCCCTAAAGAGTTAAATAAACGTCTCTACTTAGTTAGTCTGTCTTAAAAAGGTTTACAAAAAGGTTTATTTAAAGGAACTTCGCCTTATTAAATAGGGTCTTTATAAAATAAAGGAAAATAAAACAAAGAATTTGTTTTTATTAAGAGTAGAAATAACTCTAAGTAATGTGGTAGTTACTTCTTCTAGGTCCCTCTTAGGTAACTTATTCTTTAGTAATCCTTCTTTATTAATACTACCCAACCTAATTTCTTTTAATACCCCTCTACCTTTCTTATAGCGTTTTATAGGTTATTTAGTAGCTCCTAGGTAGTCTTATTATAGCCTATCCACTTAACCTTATACTATATTTTATTATTAACGGTTTTATAACTAAGAATCTTTAAAACTTCCTATTTATTTTCTTTTTGTCCTCTATATATATCTACTTTGTAAACTAATGGCTTAATATCCCTGTATACTGGCTTTAGTATCGCGATATACTATATAGGGTAGATCTTTATTTTTTTTAGTAAGTTAAGTCTATATATAACTTCTAAGATCTTTGCTTTAATTATAAATGGTCCTAGTATAACAGCGCTAGGGCATGTCACCTACTAAATTCTGCCAAGTTCTGCCATATTCTGCTACCTGTTATATTATTATATACTATCTAGTACTATTTCTTACTATTTCTTACTGTTAGCTCGCCTACTATTAGCTTGTCTACTACTAGCGCCTTAGCAACCCCTTATATCTTATTAGCCTCTAACAGTCTTCTCCTCCTCCTTCTCCTTAGCTTAGTATTCTTATATAGTAGCAATCTATAAGCTTCGGTTTAGAAGCATTTGTATAAACCTATTATATTATACTAAGCTCTCCCTATATTGCCTGGGAAGGCCTTAATAATATCCTACCCTAAAAGAAGACCTTTGTCTGCAATAACGCGTTAACGCGTTATACTCAGACATTAAAAAACTTACACTACTACGCCTGGGAAGGCCCTGATAATATCCTACTTTATAGGCTAGACTATACTTAACCTAACCCCTAAAAGAAACCCGGAATTAAAACTAAATTATACAATTCTAATAAACCCTAGAAAGCTAATAATGGTACCTAAAGCAAGCTTATCTAAAAGACCTGCCTCTACCTAAGAGGAATACGAGATCTAATTAGGATTAAAAATTAAAGACAATAATAACGTTATCGATGTACATAAGCAGATTTGTGCCCTTACAGCCAATTAGAAGGTTAATTATCTTTAAGCCTAAAGTATATAAGAGACTCTAAAGGAGATTTTAGAAAGCCTTACTACCTTATAAAACAGCCCAGCCTCCCCCTTATAAACCCCTAGTTAACTTATTTATTTAACTAAATGCAATATACTAAAGAGTACGGACACGATAATAAAATAATTAAAGTCCGTTAAGCTCTTTAACCCTTAACCGCTATCTAATGGGATAGACTCTACCTTTAAGAATTGGAGGATCTAAGTATAAGGAAAGCTCCATATTAACTATAACTATTTCCTCTCTAAAGAAGCTAAAATGCTCTACCTCTTTGGTTAAACCATTAGGGATACCTAGCAATACCTCTAGGCCAAGTTTAAAGATAAGTTACCTATTTAGTTTATATCTGTTAATAAGATAATATAGTATCTAGCTACTATTTATATTAACCTAAATAAAGTACGGGATGCCTATTATAACTATAACCGTCTAATAATAAAATTAAACTAATCCTTTACTAAGTTCTAGACCTAATTCTTATACCTAGTAGGCAAAGGCTAGGTTCCCCTTAAGAACTACTATTTGGACCTATATAATAAGCTAATAGTCTAACTATAAGAGAAGATTGCGGTAACCTTAGACAACCTACTAACCTACCAAAAACTTATAACCTAATGTTTATTACTAGATTTAGAACTAAAACAAATTAATACTTATTCTAATTAACTAAAGAGATCCTATAATAACTGGAACCTATCCACTATACTAATAGGAGCTAGTATTAAAAGATAAACTATAACCGCCCTTATACTAAAAGTGGTTATAACTACCTACCTATAAGCCTTATTCACATTACTATATACTATACCTTTAGCTAATACTTATTATAATACCCTAATTAACCCTGCTATGGTCACGTGCTTTAATTACAGAAAGGATAGTTACTTTGCTATATCCTGCCTAGAGCTAAAGGATATAGGTAATATTAAGAAGATAGAGGAAGAAGAAACGTCTAATAAGTTAGGAAAAGAAAAACCCTAGGGAAGGACTCCTCCCTAGGGTATCCTACTAATCTTAAAGAGATTAATCTAAGTCAGCTAATAGGTGGAAAACACTTTATAGTTCTATATATAGTATCTTAAAATAGATATAGAGTTAATATAACTGCCCTTATTAATACTGGAGTAAATAGCTTTGCCTTTATAAATACTGCTTATATAAATAATGTTGCTAAGTTCTTAAATATAAATGCTACCTAACTAGAAATGCCTATTTAAGTAAAAGGTTATAATAGCCAAACTAGTAAGCCGGTTACCTATATCTTAAAGCTATATATTGCTATTAATAGACAACGCCAGTTTAGTATCCCCTTCTATATTCTAGATCTAGGGTCCTATAATATAATCCTTAGCCAAAAATAGATGTCCTACTTTAATATTTGGCTAAATATTTAACAAAGATAGTTTATATGGCCGGAGAATTAACTAAAGTTACCCTCCTTTATTAGAGAAATCCGTACTAACTATAAAATATTAACTGTAAAGGCTGACCCTATCTACTAATAGGATATTAGGGACCGTGACCTAGCCTTTACTTAAGAAAACGCCCGCCGTAAGGCCAGTAGGAACTCTATACTAATAAGGATACTCCCCTAAAGGACTGCAGTTAAAGAGGACCCTACTTATAGAAGTAGAACGGATAGTAATATAGACAACTTCTAAATTACAAAGATCCGGCTAATAGGGAAGAGGATATACTAATAGGATATAGAGGATAACCTTTAAAAAATGTAATAAAGGCTAAAAGGAGTAAAGACTACGCTAATAGGCTAAAGGCCCCCTAGGCTACAGACACCCCTACTATTATATAACCCCCCTATAGTAGATATTGTGGTAATTAGCACTATAGGTTTCCACATTAATATATATTAGAAGGATAATAAGGTCTTTATAACTAGCTTATATAAAATTAACCGGATTATTAATAAGAAGGAAGAAGGGCTAGTAGAGAAAACTAACAAGGAGCTAGTTAAATGCCTCCTCCCTATATACCTCTTAGACTATAAAGACGCATTCTTAAAAGCAGCCTTAGATATACTGCCCCGCTACTAAACCTATAACCATAAGATTTAACTAGAGGCTAATAACTCTCTAGGCTATAGCCCCCTTTACTAGCAAACTATAGAGGAACTAAAAGTAACTAAGTAGTACTTAATTAATAACCTCTATAACGTGTTTCACCACCGAGCGAGCAGCACCACCGAGCGAGCAACCTCAAAACTTACCAAAAATTAGAAAAATCACACTTTAATATCTCAACAACCACTTAATAATAAATTCTAATAATATAGATTTAGACTTTTATATATACTCTGCAGCTTCTATTAAAGTTGCATTGTAAATAGATTATTATTTCTTAAGATATAGTGATTTAACCTCATTTTGGCCCCAAATAAGGCTAAATCACTATATCTTAAGAAATACTAATCTATTTACAATGTAACTTTAATAGAAGCTGCAGAGCATATATAAAAGTCTAAATCTATATTATTAGAATTTATTATTAAGTGTTTGTTGAGATATTAAAGTGTAATTTTTCCAATTTTTGGTGGGATTTGAGGCTGCTCGCTTAGTGGTGCTGCTCGCTCGGTGGTGAAACACGTTAAGGGGTTTATTAAACTAAGTTAGGCCCCTTTTACTTCCCCTATCTTATTTATAAAGAAACCTAATAAGGGCCTTTATTTCTGCATTGACTATTAGAAACTAAACGCTATTACTTAAAAAGACTACTACCCCCTCCTCCTAATTAATAAGACCCTTATATATCTAAGCCGAGCTAAAGTCTTTACTAAGCTTAATGTCTGCTAAGCTTTTTACCAAATTAGGATAGACCCTGCATTAGAGGATCTAATAACATTCTATACCCGCTACGGTTCTTATAAGTATAAAGTTCTTTCTTTTAGACTAATAAATAGGCTAGCTACGTACCAACGGTATATAAATAATGTTCTTTTTAACCACCTTAATAAATTCTACACAGCATACTTAGATAACATTCTTATATACTTAAACAATAAACTTAAACACTAAGTTTATGTTAAGAAGGTCCTAGAGAGACTATAAAATACAGGCCTATAAGTTAATATTAAAAAAATGTGAATTTGGAGTAAAATATATAAAGTACTTTAGGTTTATTATTAGTATAAAAGGGATTAAAGTTAATATAGAGAAGGTTAAGGCAATCTATAACTGGAAACCCCCTTACACTATAAAAGGCATCCAGTCCTTTCTCAGCTTTTATAATTTCTATTATTAGTTTATCTATAACTACAGAGTTATAGCTAAGCCTTTTATATAACTAACTAAAAACAATACATCTTTTATCTTTAACAATAACTATGTAAAAGCCTTTAAGGAGTTAAAGGACCGACTTATCTCTTTCCTAATTTTTTATCACTATAACCTAAACCTTAAATCAATACTGGAAACAGATGCCTCTAATGGGGTAGTAGTAGGGGTCCTTTTATAGCTACATCTAGACGGCAAATAGTACCCTATTATATTCTTCTTAAAAATAATGGCCCTAGCTAAGTGCAACTATAAGGTACATAATAAGGAAATGTTAGCTATTGTATAATTATTGTCCTAGTAGTATATAGAGCTTAGAAGCACAGACTCTTGGATTAAGGTCTATACTAATTATAAAGCCCTTAAGTATTTTATAACAACAAAGCAGCTTACTAGTTAATAGGCTAGCTGGGCTAAAATACTCTCCTAATTCTTTTTTATAATTATATACCGCCCTAGTAGATAAAATTCTAAAGCTAATGCCCTTACCTAGAGAGAATAGGATATAGGACTATAGGATAAGCTAAAGGCTTAGCACTAGATATATACCCTCCTCCGCCCCAAATAGCTTAACCTATATATCCTTAAGGAACTAAGCCCCAAGTAGAATAAGCTAGCGCCTATAGAAGAAGAGATCTTAGATAAACTAATAGGACTAATTAACTGTATCCTAACCATAAACCGTATAGCTAAGTCCCTAAAAGCCCTTCACTATTAAGCTACTGGAGGTAACCCTAGTTTAGAAATAGAAGATGGACTGCTCCTATACTAAAAACGGCTTATAGTTTTAAATATTAACAACCTACAAACAGAGCTAATCTGTGAAGCCCACTATTAAGTCTCTATAGCGCACCCTAGTTAAGATAAGACCCACTAACTACTATTACCTTATTACTATTAGCGAGGACTCCTGTCTAATATAGAACGATTTATTGGAAATTGTTATACTTATAAACGCGCAAATACCCCTAAAGACTAAACTCCTAAATAGTTATAACCACTACCAGTCCCTAAACACCCTTGGTAATATATTATAATAGACTTTAAATTATTCCTAAAGAATAAACACGGCTATAATATGGCCTTTGTAGTAGTTAACCAACTTAGTAAATAAGCTATTTCCCTCCCTTGCTTTAAGACTATAATCGCAAAGGACATAGCCTGTATATACGTTAACAACATCTACTAAATCCATAGCGCTCCTAAGTTAATTATCTCTAACTATAGACCCTAATTTATATTAGAGACTTAAGACTTGACTTTTAGAGCTCTTGCTACACCTGGCCCAAAAAGACCAAACCAACCAAAAGAACCCTAAAAAACACCCTGATAATCCCCTGAGATACATACATTACAGGGGAGGCACAGGTGGAATGACGGTGGTACGCAGTTATACGCAACCGCCAGACCTATACCCAACAATGGCCCCCTATAACAACAACAAGGACGGGCGAATACTACACTAGAAAGCGGAAATACCCCAATTAAGAAGGTATCTAATAAAATATAAAGCCTATTAAACGCGTCTAGTATCCGGAACTATAGGGGAGTATCTATTAGCTATTATAAACTAATACAGCTAGCAGAATGGCTCTAGTCTAGCAAACCTTAGGCGCCCCTTTAGCAAACCCTTAATTAAATCCTCTAACGGCTAAATAAAATCAAAGATAAACAAAACCCCCCCCTATAGGCGAACCGCACCTGGGCCGCTATAGCTGCGCTCCTATAGCATAGGGAACCTACCCCCCTAAAGATAATAACTGGGCATATAATTATAATATAACCAAATACAGAAAAGGTAGAGGAACTTAGGGGATAATCAGAAACAGAAGTTCTTATAGAGATTTGCAAGGAGGTCTATAACGCCGTTATAATCTAACACCTTAGGAGTGGAGATATTAGAGTTACCCTAAAGGACTAATAGGCAAAGGAACGGGCCATAAGGGTAGGGGACAGGCTAGGAGAGCGTATTAGCATAAAAGTGCTTTATAAAGATTATCTAGTTAAAGTCCTGTTGGTTCCCATAAGCCTTAGGGTAGAAAGGGGACGCCAGGCGGGCAATACAGCAACTATATAGAAGATAGTAAAATAAACGGAACACCTTATACTAGGACTTATAATTACCTAGATTTAATGGCTTTAACAGGAAAATATAAACTAAGCATATAATAAGAATAATAAGAGGATATAAAGGGCGCCAGAGACTCGCTAGGGAAATAACAGATAAACGCATAGCTCCCTTATTATCAGCGTATATATACTAGGAATGCAAAAACTCCTTATCTAAAAAGAAATAATTATAAATGGCCTTATATACAACATAAGGCTCTATAACCACAGACTACGCCTGGAACAATGTTATTGCTGTATATAATAGGGACATACCCAATCCATATACGCAGCACAGGTGTGCTGCGGCCACTGTATAGGCCCCTACAATATAAGACAATATATAAATCAAGACCAAATAAAATATGCAAACTGTCACCGAAGCACACATAAGGCGTAGGAGAGAGAAGACTACATTAAATATAGGAGACGGAAGGAAAGGGCTTAACAGCTACGGGAATAACTGCATGCTAGGTTATATAAATGGAAATAACAGGCGATAAGCTAGGGGGACGTAGGTGTCTTCCCAGCGTTTCCTACCTTTAATATTAAGGGGCTAAGCCAGCTATCCCAAGCCTTAACGGGCTAAAAGCAACGCCGCGCGACATTACCAGACTAAATAGGGACATAAGGGACACATAGGATATAAGGGAGAGGACGCCCAGTAGGAAGACCCCTATAGACGGCTATAGTAAGTTTAAGGCTGGGACAATTAAGAATTAGATTTAACGCGGTAAACATAATACACGCAGCTAGCTTATAAGGGGCATATAGCTAACTAGTGAGAACGGGGGAAGAACTAGAGGTAATAACAGACTTAGATTTAGAAAGGCTAGTAGGAACACAAAATATAGAAATAGAAAGCTCTATACAAAATAAGTAGTAGCCAGGGAGTAAACACAGGAGATAGAAGTTCTAAATATTTTAAAGAAAGTAGAAACGGAAGAAGTAAGGAATAAAGGAGAGGCAAAGGACCCCCACTAGGGGTCCGCCACTTAACCATTATATAGTATAACTGCGGCAATACAAACCACCGTCTAGTAAGGCCCCTACTAGATAGTCTAGACCCAGAGAAACACTATATTCTTGCTATATAAGAGCCGTATTATAATACCTACACATAATTAATATACTGCCCCTAAGGATTCCAGCTCCTATATAAACCAAAAGCAGCCATACGCGTATGCTTTATAATTAGCAAAAATATTAGCCTTGCCTTATAGTTATGGCAGGCAGTTAACCTAAATATTGCAGTTATAACTATCTAGACATATAGGGGACTAGTATAAATTATTAATATCTATAACCCTAGGGTTAAAGGGGTAGCATAGATAGAGAATATTATATCTATAATAAGCTTGCTAGAAACTAAACATATAGAGTTTATTCTACTAGGAGACATAAACCTCTACCACCTATAGTAGGGGGGCATCCATATTGCTACTAATTAATAGGTAGAGTGCCTACTAAGAGCTATAGATAATAGGGGCCTTAAGCTAGCTACCCCCCTAGGTGCAATTATATGGTAACAGGGTACTGCCAAAAGTACAATTAACCTTATAATTATGGACAAAAACCTATACTAGAGACTTAAAAGGTGCTCCCTTAAAGAAGAATAGGCACTTACCTTAGACCATATCCCTATCTAGATATAACTAGATCTGGACATTAAGGCGCAACTAAATGGCAAAAGATACGCAATAAGGAAGCTTAATGTAGATGGCTTCCTTAATATAATTAAATAATAACTCCAAGACCTAGAAGAAATCCACCTAATACCAAATAAGTAAGGCTTATTGGCTACCCCTAAGGAAATTAATTAAAGACTAGAAAGGATCCAGGTAGCAATTAAAAGTAAGCTAAAAGAGTACTGCCTAGTTTCAAAACCGGGCCCCTATACGTGACACGTATGGTCCGTATAGTGCGCGGCCCTTATAGCTAGCTAATAACGAGCAAGAAGAAAATACACAAGCAGCTACAATTCTGAGGACGAGAGACAATATAAAGACATAAAAAACCAGCTAAAGAATACCCTAAGAAAAGAAGCAAGGAATAACTAGAGACGGTTTATAAATAAACACACTACTAACCTGAGTCTCCCCTATAATAAGGGCCTTTGGACCATAGCAAAATAGGTAAAGAAAAAGGCGGGATGCCTAGTAGAAGATCCACACCTACCACCCCTATAAAGAGCAGGCGAACTATAGGCCACAAGCAACAATAACAAAAAGGTAAAGATCCTTATAGAAAGATTTTTCCCTTAACCAGCTCCAGCAGACCTTAGCGATATTATTGGTAAAACACCAGTGACTCGCCTAAGGGTTAACAGCGACATAACAACTAAAGAAATGGCCAGAACTATTAGCCGCCTCTTAAACAATATAGTACTAGGACTAGATAGGATCCTAAATAAAGCCCTAAAGACCTATAGACCACTTATAGCACCTTGGCTTGCAGACGTAGCCAGAGCATGCTTTGCAATAGGCTACTACCCATAACTTGGAAGATCTATAACGACGGTTATCTTATAAAAAGAAGGCAAAGCAGACTACTTAATCCCAGGAAGCTACCGCCCTATTGCCTTAGAAAACACCCTAAGCAAGATCTTAGAAAAGGTTATAGCGGACCACATAGTAGATATGGTAGAGGAACACGCCCTACTACTATAAAGCTAAATAGGGGCAAGAAAGAATTGCTTAACGCTATTAACACTTACACTACTCGCTGCTACTATTAAAACTATATAGGCTATGCGAAAGGACTTTATAGTATTAATACTTAGCCTAGATATTAGCGGCGCCTATAATAATATACCCTATAAGCGTCTCCTATACATCCTTAGGGCAAAGGGC
>Ga0307507_10003119_pt1 | contig 33032 bp, 29 predicted proteins | sample 7_EM_MG_FD_207223 | JGI IMG/M metagenome (GOLD analysis project Ga0307507, IMG submission 207223) | Populus trichocarpa ectomycorrhiza microbial communities from riparian zone in the Pacific Northwest, United States - 7_EM | ecosystem: Host-associated > Plants > Roots > Unclassified | place... | reverse complement strand
GGCCGCTCCGGAGGCGACGCGGGCGTGGAACTGGGTGGCGCCGCCGGTGCCGAAGTCGACGTTGGCGTAGCCGAGCCAGTCGCCGTTGGCGAGGTAGCCGACGTCCTGGCCGCCGCCGGTGTCGGTGGTGGTCTCGGTCTGGGTGCCGGACTGCGAGCTGTAGCTCTCCGCCTGGATCGTCGAGAACGCGCTCACCGTGCCGCCGGTACCGCCGCCCGTGCCCGTGCCGGAACCGCCGCCGAGGGTCACGGTGAGCAGGGTCGGGTTCCCGTCCGAGACCGCGCCGGACTGGTCCGCGCCGCCGGTGGGCGCGACGTCGTCGTACGGGAAGGCGTAGCCGCGTCCGTCCAGGCTGACCGAGTGCAGGATCCGGGCGTAGTGGTTCGTCTGCGCGAACTTGTAGTAGTTCGCCGGGTTCTCGCCGTCCGGCTGGCTCGAGTCGATCAGCAGCGTGGTGCGGTTCAGCGCGGCGGTCAGCCGGGCGACCACCGCGCCGATCTCCGCCCCGGCCACGTTGAAGGGGCCTGAGTTGCAGCTGAAGATGTCCGCGCTTGACGGCTGCGCGAACGAACCGACCCCGGGGAAGTTCAGCACCCCGCCGGAGACCTGCCCGGTGACGGTGCCCCAGGAGGCCTGCGTGTCGATCGAAAGGGTCTGCGACGAGTACTTCGACCAGACCTGGCTCAGGTAGCTGTTGAAGTACCCCGAGAACAGGGTCGGGTGCATCACGATGCCGTTGGTCGGGCTCAGCGCGCGCAGGTTCTTGCCGCCGGAGGTGACGATCAGCTGGTTCCAACCCTGGCCGTCTGCGGCGGACTGTGCGGACAGCGCGTTGCAGACCGTGTCCAGCCCGCCCACGGGCAGGCCGGGCGCGGTCTGGGTGCCGCCCGAACCGGTCAGTTTCAGCGCGATCGGGATGGCGGTGAAGTCCACGAAGCTGAGGTTCGCGAACAGCTGCGCGCTGTTGAAGGTGAACTCGCAGAAGTCCCAGTTGATCGCGATGTTCGGGTCGGAGGAGTTGGTGACCGAGGGCTCGACCAGCGCCGGGCCGGGGTTGAGCAGGAAGGTCAGCGGCGCGCCGATGGAGAACCAGATCCGGCCGCCGGCCAGGTGCGGGATGGTGATCCGCTTGGCCGCCCCGCCGGACGCGCTCAGCGGGATCGCGCAGTTCGCCTGCAACGGACTGCCGGTGCTGCTCGGCGAGCTCGGGTAGTACGGGGTCTGACCGTCCGCCTGCAGCAGGAACCAGGCGTTCCCGTTGTCCAGGGCCAGGCCGCTGACGTAGGCGTAGACGGTGTTGCTCCCGGTGTTGTTCACCAGGTCGATGTTCAGCGTGTTCGCGGTCGCCGAGGCCTTCGAGGCGACGGCGGTGACCAGGCCTGACGAGGCGGCCAGGGTCGCTGCGGAGGCGGCGACGAACTTCCTGCGGGACAGCACGGCGGTGTGCTCCATTTCCGGCCAGGGCCGATCGATGCCGGGAGCAGCGTGCGCCGTACGCCTCCGAAAACGTTTCCGGAACCGGTTTGTAGGGGGAGTATCGACGCTGATTCGCGCCGGGTCAACGGGGAGTCGGGGAGCCGGGGTTTTGATGAGTCTCTGTAACAGTGGGGGTCTTGCGCGACCTGTGGGATACGAGTACTGATCTATTTCGGCACCCGTGTGAAGCAGGGTGCCCGTGCGTCGCGGTGAACCGCCGCGGCGCGACCGTTCGTGGTCGGCAGTACCCACACCACGCTGTCCGGCCGCTTGGGGAAGGAATCGCGTATGCCCGCCATCTCTTGGGCTGCATGGAGAAGCAGAGCAATACGACCCGGAGTGCGCGGCGTCGCGCTGCCGGCCGCCGCGGCCCTGGCCGGCGCCTTCGTGGTCGCCGGGCCGGTCAGCGCCGCGTCGGCGACCGCCTCCGTCGGGGGCACCCACCCCGCGTGGGCCACCAGCTCGGCCGACCGCGGCGAGGTCTCCGGGGCGGGGCCGGTCAGCACGACCGTGTACCTCGCCGGCCGTGACGCCACCGGGATGGCCGCCTACGCCGCGGCCGTGTCCGACCCGTCGAACGCCGCCTATCACCACTACTTGACCGCGGACCAGTTCCAGGCACGCTACGGAGCCACGACGCAGCAGGTCGCGTCCGTGGAGTCCTGGCTGCGCGGCGCGGGCCTGGCGATCACGACCACGGACGCGCACACCGTGACCGCCAGCGGCAGCGCGGCGGCGACCGAGAAGGCGTACGGCACGAAGCTGCACTCCTTCACGGTCAAGGGGAAGTCCTACCGGGCTCCGGTCAGCAACGCGCAGGTTCCGGCCGCCGTCGCAGGGGCCGTGTACACCGTCGTCGGACTGGACGACATGCCGGTCACGATGGCCCCGGCGAGCCTGTCCGGCCAGGTCACCACCTCGGTCGCCAAGGGCGTCACCGCGGCGAAGGCCACCGCGAGCAAGGGTTCTGACGGCGCGCTCTTCATCGGCCCGACGCCCTGCTCCGCCTACTACGGGCAGATCAAGGACACCGCGGACCCGGCCTTCAACGGCAAGAGCGCCCAGTACTCGATCTGCGGCTACGTGCCCAGCCAGCTGCGCGGCGCGTACGGCGTGAGCGCCACCGGCCTGACCGGCAAGGGCGCCACGGTGGCCGTCGTGGACGCCTACGGCTCGCCGACCATGCTCGCCGACGCGAACCAGTACGCGAAGAACCACGGCGACCCGGCCTTCAAGAAGGGTCAGTACACCGAGACCGTCACGCCCGCCCTGTGGACCGACGAGGTCGCCTGCGGCGGCCCGGACGGCTGGGCGGGTGAGGAGACGCTGGACGTCGAGGCCGTGCACGCGCTGGCCACCGGCGCGAACGTGCACTACTACGGCGCGAACTCCTGCTTCGACCAGGACTTCCTGGCCGTCTTCAGCGGCATCGTGGACCACCACTCGGCCGACATCGTGTCGAACTCCTGGGGCGGGGTGATCTACTCGACCACCGGCGACGAGGACCCGGCCGTGGTCGCCGAGTACGAGCACACCTTCGAACAGGCCGCGATCGAGGGCATCAGCTTCCAGTTCTCCTCCGGGGACTGCGGCGCCGAGGACCCGGCGACCGGCTGCGGAGCGAACGACACCTCGACCACCCCGCAGGCCGACTTCCCCAGCTCCGACGCGTGGGCGACCGCGGTCGGCGGCACCAGCCTGGCGATCGGCAAGAACAACCAGACCCTGTGGAACACCGCCTGGGGCACCGACGCGTGGATCGCGGACGGCAACGCCTGGGACTCGTTCGGCTGGGTCTACGGCGGGGGCGGCGGCACCAGCGCCTCCTTCGGACAGCCGTTCTACCAGCGCGGCGTGGTCTCCTCGAAGCTGGCCACGACGCTGCCCGACGGCACCATCCGGACGACGTCGAGGATGCGGGTCTCGCCGGACGTGTCGATGGACGCCGATCCGTTCACCGGCTTCCTGATCGGCGCGACGCAGACGCTGCCGGACGGCACGGTCGGCTACGCCGAGAGCGACATCGGCGGCACCAGCCTGGCCTGCCCGCTGTTCGCGGCGCTGCAGGCGGACGCGATCCAGGCCCAGCACGGCATCCCGGTCGGCTTCGCGAACCCGGCGATCTACGCGCGCTACAAGTCGCCGGCGATCAGCGACGTCACCGCGAGCGGCCCGGGTGCCAAGGCGATCAACACGCTGGCCCCGTGGGAAGGCAGTCCCGCCATCGCAGTCAGCTTCGGCGACGACGCGCTGCTCAAGGCGGGCAAGGGCTACGACGACGCGACCGGCGTCGGAACGCCGTCGACGTGGTATCTGTGGTCGCACCTGATCTGGTAGACCACTGATACGTAGATCACTGATATGACGCTGTGGGCGTCCCGCGATCACCTCGCGGGGCGCCCGCGGTGCGTTACGGGGCTCCGTAGTTGGAGCTCACCGCGACCACGATGATCAGGGTCCAGCCGGCCAACAGCAGCGAGGACACGATGACGCCGGCCAACGCCTGTCCGTGCCCGACGCCGCCGCTCTTGCGCGCCCGGGACAGCCCGACCAGGCCGAAGGGCAGCGCGAGCGGCAGAAGACAGGGCACGAAGATGCCGACCAGCGCGAGCACCAGCGCGGTGATCGCCATGCTGTTGTCGGCACGCTGCGGCTGGAATCCGTAGGGCAGTGACCCCTGGCCCGGCTGCACCGGGTACTGCGGCTGCACCGGATACGGCCGCTGGAACGAGGCGTTCGGCGCCGACGGGCCAGGGTACTGGGCGTTCGGGAACGAGGGATTCGAGGACGAGTTGTTCGAGGACGGGGCGTTCGGCCGTGGCGTGTTCGAGGACTGCGGATACTGCGGGGTCGGCGTCTGGATCCTCGACTGCGACGGCTGTATCGGATGCAGCGGCCGTATCGGCGGCGGGACCAGCGGCTGCAACGGCTGGGGCTGAGACTGCTGCTGCGGCTGTGCTGATTGCGAGCGCACCGATTGCGAATACGGCGGCTGCGAGGGCGGTCGTGCCGACTGTGCCGACTGCGAGGGCTGCGACGGTGCCTGCACCGGCGCCCTGACCTGCGCCTGAGGTGCCGGGAATCCTGCCGCGGAATCCTTGTTCAGCGCGTCGGTGGCCTGCATCAGGATGTCGGAGACGACTGCGCTCGGCAGCCAACCCGGACCCGGCCGTTCGCCTCGGTGCCCCTCCATCCAGCGCGCCAGCTCGTCGGCGGCGGGCCTGGCGTCCGGATCGCCGACGAAGCAGCGTTCGATGACGGCGGCGAGCGCGTCCGGAAGGGCCGGGTCCAGCAGCGGCCCTACGGCCAACGCGCGCGCGTACTGCTCCTGCGCTCCGCCGCGTCCGTACGGGCCGGTCGCGGTGGCCGCGTAGTGCAGGATCGCCGCCAGCGAGAACACGTCCGAGCGGGTCCCGAACGCCCCCTTGGCCAACTGCTCCGGAGCCATGTAGGGCGGCGAACCGCTCACCATGCCGGTCTTGGTCAGCCCGATCTCGCTGACGCCGCGGGCGATCCCGAAGTCGATGACCTTCGGCCCGGCGGAGGTCAGCAGCACGTTGCTCGGCTTCAGATCCCGGTGCACCAGGCCGACGCCGTGGATCGCGGCCACCGCCCGCGCGACGCAGACCCCGAGGAGCCGCACCGACTCGGCCGGCAGCGGGCCGAAGCGGCGCACCGCGTCCTCGACCGAGATCCCGGGCACGTACGCGGTGGCCAGCCACGGCGTCGCGCCGTCCGGATCGGCGTCCACGACCTCTGCGATGTACTCGTCGCGCACCCGCCGGGCCGCGGCGACCTCGTGGGAGAAGCGGATCCGGAACTCGGGGTCGACCAGCAGCTCGCCGTGGATCGTCTTGACCGCGACCGCCCGGCCGGTGGTCTCGGCGCGACCCAGGTAGACCCGGCCCATGCCGCCCCGGCCGAGCCGGGCGACCAGCCGAAACGGACCTATCCGGGCGGGATCGCCCGCTGCGAGCGGCTCCATGGCCCTCCCCCAGTGTGAGAAGGGTATTGAATCGTGCGGCGTCGCGACCGTGCAACAGCGGCGCGGATGTCCGGAGGTGGACCGCCGGTGTCCGGATCCGTCACAAGCGACGTGTCAGAGCACTGTGTCACACCCCAGTGTCGCACCGCGGTCCACAGTTCCGGCCCCGCCCCGGCCGTCCCGGCGTGTCCTGCACTTCCTTGCGCCGCGCCGCTCTCACAGCGTGCCCAGGATCTCCTCCACCATCGCGGTCGTGGTGCCCGGGTGCAGGAACGCGAACCGGGCCACCGTCTCGCCCTCCCAGCTGGTCGGTGTGACGAAGGCGACTTGTCCGGCCAGCAGCCGCCGGGACCACGCGTCGTAGTCGGCGGGCTCCCAGCCCTTGCGGCGGAACAGCACCGCGGACAGCTCCGGCTCGCGGATCAGCTCCAGGCCCGGGTGGCTGCGGATCAGCTCGGCCGCGACGCGCGCCGTCGACAGCGCCGCCTCGATGGCGTCCCGGTAGGCGTCGGTGCCGTGCACGGCCAGCGAGAACCACAGCGGCAGGCCGCGCGCGCGGCGGGTGAGGTGGTAGGCGTAGTCGGTCGGGTTCCACTCCTCGGGCGCGTCGGTGTGGATCACGTCGAGGTACGACGCGTCCTGCGTGTGCACGGCCTTGGCCAGCTGCGGCTGCCGGTACAGCACCGCTGCGCAATCGAAGGGCGCGAACAGCCACTTGTGCGGGTCCACCACGAAGGAGTCGGCGTGCTCGATCCCGGCGTACTTTGCGCGCACGCTCGGCGCGAACAGGCCGGCCCCGCCGTATGCACCGTCCACGTGGTACCAGAGATCGAACTCGCGGGCCGTCGCCGCGAGCCCGGCCAGGTCGTCCACGATGCCCGCATTCGTGGTGCCCGCCGTCGCCACCACGCCGATCACGGGTGCGTCGTCGGTGTCTCGCGCGAGCGCCGCGCGCAGGTCGGCCCCGGTGAACCGGTGGTCGGTGGTCGGGATCACTAGTGGCTCGACGCCGATGATGTGCAGTGTGTTGCTGATCGACGAATGTGCCTGGTCGCTCACGGCGATCCGGGTACGGTCATACGCACCGAGGCCGTGCCTATGCCGGGCGGTGTCGCGGGCGACGACGAGTGCGGAGAGGTTGCCGGCCGAGCCGCCGGTGACGAAGCAGCCGCCCGCGCTTGCGGGCATTCCGGCCAGGTCGGCGATCAGCCGCAGCACCTGGTTCTCGGCGGCGATCGCGCCCGCCGCCTCCAGCCACGAGATGCCCTGCAGCGAGGCGCAGGAGACCACCATGTCGAACAGCAGCGCGGCCTTGGTCGGTGCGGCCGGGATGAAGGACAGGAAGCGCGGGCTGTCGCAGGAGATCACCGCCGGGGCGAGGTGCTCGGCGTAGACGGACAGCACGTGCTCCGGGTCGCGGCCGTGTGCGCCGAGCAGCCCGTTGAGCGCGTCCTCAAGCTTCGCGCGCTCGCCGGGATGGTCGAGCGGCACCGGGTCGAGCTGTAGCCGCTCGCGCATGTAGTCGAAGACCAGGTCGGCTAGGCGGGCATCGTACGTGTGCATACTCTGCTGAGGAGGCTCGTGCATGGTCCTGAGTATGCTTCCCGGTCCGTGAGCCGTCGAGTAGGCGCCTCACAATGATTCGCTGGTCAAGCAGGCCCACTGACGCAATAAACCAACCATAAGAATCATTTCTGATAGTCATTTGTTGTGCACGCTTTGAACGATCCACGGGGCATGTCGCGCAACGCGGCGGCTCGCTCGCCTGGCGTAACGGTTGTGGCATGCGTCACCCCCTTCGGCCGACTCACGACTGGGCCCGTGGACGTCGTACGCCCCGTGGGACGATGGCCCGCATGCAGCAGCAGGAGAGCGTGCGCGTGGTCGTCGCGGCCGTGATCGAGCGCGACGGGTTGATCCTCGCGGCCCGGCGCACCGGCCCGCCGGCCCTCGCCGGAAGGTGGGAGTTTCCCGGCGGCAAGGTGGAGCCGGGGGAGGGTGACGCGGCGGCGCTGGTGCGCGAGTGCCGCGAGGAACTCGGCGTGACGATCACCGTCGGCGGGCGGATCGGGCCGGAGTATCCGACCCCGGGCGGCGCAATGCTCGTGCGCACCTACCTCGCCGTGCTGGCGGACGCGGGCGACGAGCCGGTCGCGCTGGACAGCCACGACGCGCTCACCTGGGTGCGGCCCGGCAGCGCGGAGGCTCGCGGCCTGCTCTGGCTGGACGGGGATCTGCTGATTCTGGACGCTCTGGACGCGCTCGCCGATCCGGACGGTGTCAGCCAAGTGGCCTAACCCGATCGGCGATCAATATAAAGATCATACTTTCCGGGAAGGAGTCCGAGCAGCCAGCTTTCCGACCCCGGGACCGTACATGCCAGCAGCCTTCGACTCGTCCTCCGGCACTACGCCCGACGGGCCGGCAGCAGGACCGGGGCTGCTGCTCGATCTGATCCGGATCGCCACCTTCGTGCTCGACCCCGAGGGGCGGATCGCCGTCTGGTCGCCCGCCGCGGTGCAGCTGACCGGGCGTTCGGTGGACGAGATGCTGGGCTCGACGGTGTCCGGCCTGTTCGCCGACGGGGCGCGGACCCGGGCCGGGGAGTTGTTTCGCCGGGTCTCCGTCAGCGGTGGATGGGTCGGATTCCTACCGGTGCGGCACGGCGACGGGCGAGTGTTCGACGTCGGATTCCGCGCCGTCACGCTGCGATACCCGGACGGGCGCGACCTGGTCCAGGTTGTCGCCACCGACGCCGGCGACCTGCGCCGGGTCGAGTTCGACCGCGCGCTGTTCGAGGCGTTGTTCAACCAGATCCCGGTCGGCATCGGCATCTACGACACCGAGCGGCGGTACGTGCGGGTCAACCAGGCGCTCACCGCGTTCAACGGCTTCAGCGCCGAACAGCACCTCGGGCGGCGGGTCGAGGAGCTCATGCCGGACGTGGACCGCGCCATCCCGCTGCTCCAGCAGCACGTGCTCGACTCCGGCGAGCCGGTGGTGGACATGCTGGTCAGGGCGGCGACTGGGGCCACCGAGCCGGAGTCCCGGCACTACTCGTCGGTGTCCTACGCGCGCCTGGAGGCCTCGGACGGCCAGATTCTCGGGCTGACCGGCGTGATCATGGATGTCACGGAGCGTCAGACCGCGGTGGAGCGCAGCCGCCTGTCCCGGCGCCGCGCCGCGATCCTCAACGCGGCCAGCCGCCGGATCGGCACCTCGCTCGAGTTCGAGCACACGGCCTCGGAACTGACCGGCGTCGCGGTTCCCATGTTCTGCGACGCGTCCACGGTCTACCTGCTCGACTCGGTGACCGCGCTGGGAGCCTCGCCCGTCCCGGCTCCCGCCGTACGCATGGCCGTGCCAGCCGACGACCTGGGCGCCGACGCAGGCATCGATGGACACGCCGACCTGTTCGCCGACGCGGCCGCCGACCCCCACCTCGACCCTCACGCCGACCCTCATTTCACCGAGGAGCCGATCCTCCTGCACGCGATCGCCTCCCGCGGCCAGGTCGAGGAAACCAGCGCCTCAGTCGGCGACGTCGGCTCGAGCTACCCGCCGATCCAGCCGGGCAGCGCGCTGTACGACGGCCTGACCAGCGGCCGCGCTCGCTTCTTCCGTCCGCAGGATCTGGAGCGCACCCGGCGCGCCGACCGCTGCCTCGTCGTCCCTCTGGTCGCCCGGGGCGCGCTGATCGGCGCTGTCCGCTTCGAGCGCTCGGCCGACCGCGAGGAGTTCGCGCCGATCGACCTGGAGACCGCCGACGAGTTGGCGGCGCGTGCGGCGGTCAGCATCGACAACGCGCGGCTCTACGTACGGGAGCGCGACACGGTACTGCTGTTGCAGCGTTCGCTGCTGCCGGAACACTTCCCGGCCGTGGACGGTACGCAGATCGCATTTCGCTACCGGCCCGGCTCGGTCGACGCCCAGGTCGGCGGGGACTGGTTCGACGTGATCGCGCTGCCGTGCCGCAGGGTCGCCATCGTGCTCGGCGACGTGATGGGCAGCGGTCTACAGGCCGCCGGGATAATGGGCCAGTTCCGCACGGCGGCCCGTACCCTGGCCCGGCTGGACCTCACCCCGGCGCAGGTGCTGCGGGAGCTGGACGAGCTGGCCCAGTCGATGAGCGAGTCGCACATCGCAACCTGCGTCTACGCGGTCTACGACCCGGTATCCGGCGAGTGCGTGATGGCCTCGGCCGGGCATCTGCCGCCGCTGCTGATCAACCCGGGCGGCGGCGCGGAACTCGTGGACCTGCCGCCGGGCGCCCCGCTAGGCGTCGGCGGCCAGCGCTACGAGGAGCTCGAGTTCACCGTCGAACCGGCCTCGGCCCTGGTCCTGTACACCGACGGTCTGGTGGAGGATCGCAGCCGGGACATCGACGCAGGCATCGACGAACTGCTCGGCGCGATCTCGAAGGCCGGCCCGATCGGCGCCGGCTCCGGGCTCGGCTGCGGGGACACCCGCTGGCTGGAGGCCGCCTGCGACGCTGCGTTCGAGACCCTGCTCGACCCGCACCGGGTCGACGACGCGACGCTGCTGATCGCCGCGCTGGACCGCTTCCCCGAGGACCAGGTTGCGTCCTGGGTGCTGACCAGCCAGCCGACCGTAGCCTCGCGGGCCCGCGAACTGGTGCGCCGAAGGCTGGACGAGTGGGCCGCCGAGGACGCCGCAGCGAACGCCGACGACAGTGGGCTGTCCCCGCTGGCCGAGGACGTGGCCGACGTGGTCGAACTGCTAGTCAGCGAACTGGTCACCAACGCGCTGCGCTACGGTCGCGGCCCGATCGGTCTACGTCTGCTGCGAGGATCCGAAACGGTGGTCTGCGAGGTCTCCGACCAACTAGACGCCGCGCCGCGCCTGCGCACCGTCCAACACAGCGACGAGGGAGGCCGAGGCCTGTACCTGGTCGACCAACTCTCCGCGCGCTGGGGCACCAGAAACACCCCACACGGCAAGATCGTCTGGTTCGAGGTCTAGCGGAGTATGAAGGGCACCACACGGTGCACCCGCCCGAAGTTCACTCGTGTCCGTTTCAGCGAGACGGTCCGGTCCGGTCCGATCCGACTGTCACCCTGTCCGTCTCAGCGAGAAATATCAGTCCCCTGCGTCTTGCTGAAACGGACACAGTAACGGCCAGCACACCACAACGCGTCGGCCACGGCCGCATTCACGATGTCCACCTCAGGCCGACACGTGTAACCAGCACGCAGCTAGCTCGTCACTGTGTCTCGCTGAAACGGACACCGTTGCACCGCCATCGTTACGGTGTCCGCCTCAGCAAGACACTCCGTCTCAACGAGACGTCGTGGTTCAGCCTTCGTCTACCTGCTACCTACTCCTACTACCTACCCGGGGCCACCACTGCCACAGCCTTGCGCAGCGGAACACCCGAGCCGTCCCGGCGCTCGTCCAGCGGCGGCAACTCCACCGGGTTGCCCGCCTCATCCGCTGCATGTGCCGGGGCCGCGCCCACCCACGCGAAGCTGAGCTGGTCCTCCCCGCGCAGGAATCGCTGGCAGCGCACGCCGCCGGTCGCCCGGCCCTTCGACGGGTAGAGCTGATACGGCGTCACCTTTGCCGTACCCACACTCGTCCCGGGCAGCGCCCCGCTGGCTCCGGCCACCGTGACCACCACCGCGTCCCGGTCCGGATCCACCGCTGAGAAGGCCAGCACCGACGCGCCGTCGGACAGCTTGATCCCGGCCATGCCGCCGGCCGGCCTGCCCTGCGGACGGACCTGGTCCGCCGAGAACTTCAGCAACTGCGCGTCCGTCGTCAGGAAGACCAGGTCCTCCTGGCCGGTGCGCAGTTCAGCCGCGCCGACCACCCGATCGCCGTCCTTGAGCCCGATCATCTCGAACTCGTCCTTGTTCGCCGGATAGTCCGGCAGGACCCGCTTGACCACGCCCTGCAGCGTGCCCAACGCGACCCCAGGCGACTCCGCGCTCAGCGTCGCGATGCAAAGCACCTGCTCGTCCGCGGCCAGATCCATGAACTCGGAGACCGCGGCGCCGCCCGCCAGGTTCGGCGGCCCGGCGGTGGCAGGCAGCGCGGGCAGGTCGATCACGGCGATGCGCACCAGCCGGCCCGCCGTGGTCATCAGGCCCACATCCCCGCGCAGCGTCCCGGCCACCGTCGAGATGATCGCGTCGTGCTTCGCCCGCGGCCGATCTGCCGCTTCGTCGCTGTCGTCGTCTTCACCATCGCTACCGTTGCCACCGTCACCGGCCACCTGCGCCGTACCCGCGATCCGGGCCAGCAGCCCAGTCGACGAAAGCAACACCCGGCACGGCGCATCCTCGACCTCCAGCGGGACCGAGGCCGCGATCGGGGCGTCGGCAGCCTCCAGCAGCGTCGTTCGCCGCGGGGTGCCGAAGTTCTTGGCCACGTTCGCCAGCTCGTCCGAGACCGTCCGGCGCAGCAGCGCGTCCGACTCCAGGATCGCGGTCAGCTCGCCGATCTCCCGCAGCAGCTTCTCCTTCTCGGTCTCCAGCTCCAGCCGGTCGAAGCGGGTCAGCCGCCGCAGCGGGGTGTCCAGGATGTAGTTCGCCTGAATCTCCGTCAGCGTGAACTGCTCCATCAGCCGCTCGCGCGCATTCGCCGCGTTTTCCGAGGTCCGGATCGTCTGGATGACCGCGTCGATGTTCAGCAGCGCTACCAGCAGGCCCTCGACCAGGTGGATCCGGTCCTGGCGCTTCCTGCGGCGGAACTCGCTGCGCCGCCGGACCACGTCGAAACGGTGGTCCAGGTAGACCTCGAGCAGCTCCTTCAGCCCCAGGGTCAGCGGCTGCCCGTCCACCAGCGCCACGTTGTTGATGCCGAAGGACTCCTCCAGCGGCGTCAGCTTGTAGAGCTGCTCGAGGATCGCCTCCGGATTGAAGCCGTTCTTGACCTCGATCACGACCCGCAGCCCGTTGGTGCGGTCGGTCAGGTCCTTCAGGTCCGAGATGCCCAGGATCTTCTTGCTCTGGACCAGCTCCTTGACCTTGGCGATCACCTTCTCCGGGCCGATGTTGAACGGCAGCTCGGTCACCACGATGCCCTGGCGCCGGTTGTTCACGGACTCGATGTGCGCTGTGGCCCGCATCCGGAACACACCGCGCCCGGTCTCGTACGCGTCCCGGACCCCGTCCAGCCCGACGATCCGGCCGCCGGTCGGCAGGTCCGGACCCGGCACGATCCGCATCAGCTCCTCGAGCGTGGCCTCCGGCCGCTTGATCAGGTGCCGGGCCGCGGCCACCACCTCGCCGAGGTTGTGCGGCGGCATGTTCGTCGCCATGCCCACCGCGATCCCGCTCGCCCCGTTGACCAACAGGTTCGGGTACGCCGCCGGAAGCACCTCCGGCTCGGTCTCCTGCCCGTCGTAGTTCGGGTTGAAGTCGACCGTGTCCTCGTCGATGTCCGCGGTCATCAGCAGCGAGGCGGGGGACAGCCGGGCCTCGGTGTACCGCATCGCGGCCGGCGGGTCGTCGTTGCCCAGCGAGCCGAAGTTCCCGTGCCCGTCCACCAGCGGCAGCCGCATCGAGAACGGCTGCGCCATCCGCACCAGCGTGTCGTAGATCGAGGCGTCGCCGTGCGGGTGCAGACGGCCCATCACCTCGCCGACCACGCGCGCCGACTTCACGAAGCCGCGGTCCGGCCGCAGCCCCATCTCGCCCATCTGGTAGAGCACGCGCCGGTGCACCGGCTTGAGGCCGTCGCGGGCGTCAGGCAGCGCGCGCGAGTAGATGACCGAGTAGGAGTACTCCAGATAGGAGTTGGACATCTCCTCGGTCACGTCGATCTCGACGATGCGCTCCTCGAAGGGCTCGTCGGTCTCTGGTGGGGCGCTGCGGCGGGCCATGCTGCGCTGCTCCTGGGGGTGGTAGGGGTGCTGGTAGGAGCCTATTGTGCCCGTTGCTTCGGACAACATCGGCCCACGGCCGGACACTACTCGGTGTCCGGCCGTATCCGGCTCAATCCGTGTTTCTGCGGGTGGCTACGGTGAATACGCGGGGAAGTTTGCTAGCGGGCGGTGAGGGAGATCGTGCGCATGACCTGGGGCGGAGCGCACAGCGCGATGACCGGGTCGAAGGCCCTGGTGAGCCGTACGGCGAGGTCTGGCCCGGCCCACATGGTGATCGCCGGTTGCTCGAAGCATCCGAGGATGAGCGGGTCCTGCCGCAGTTTGCTCGGCAGTGTGCGCAAGTTGGTTCCCTCGGGCCAGTCGCCGACCAGTCCGTCGTGGGCGAGCAGGGTGGCGACCATGACGGCCTGGGTCTCGGGGTCCTCGCGGTAGAGGTCTGAGCGGCGGGTGAACGTGGCCACTCGCGCGGCCGGCGCGAGGCTCGGGTAGGTGAGCCAGACCTCGGGGATCGGGTCGGGAGGGAACGCGTCGGGCGCGTGGGCGGTTCGGCCCGGCCAGCGGGTGAGCGTCGATTCGGGGGTGTGCCCGTGGATGCGAGCCACGGGCGTGCCGAGGTGTTCGGCGGCGGCGTCGGGGCCGCCGTCGATCGTGACCCATCCGCGGTAGGTGCTGGTAACGCTCATAGTCGGCAGTCCTTCGCGGTGATGGTCTGGATCACGCTGGTTCCCTGGGTGGCGTCTGACGCGCCGTTGACGGTGGCGGTTACAGAGTACGAGAGCAGCCAGCGGCCCGACACGCAGTTCGCGGTGACCGTGTAGGAGTCCTGCGGGCCGTCGTAGCTGGCGGTCTTCAGATTCGGGACCATGCCGCCGCCCTCGTCGGCCGACAGCGAGAGCAGCACGTGCTGGGAGGACGGTACGGCGGAGCAGTTCAGTTCGAGCTGTCCGGTGATCAGGCCCGGGGTGGGCGAGCCGGGCTCCAGTCCGGAGTCGGCCGGCACGAGGATGATTTCGCAGACGTTGTCGAATACGCCGCCCGGACCGCTGCCGGGAGTGCCCGGTCCGATCAGGCAGGCGGTCATGAGCGGGGCGAGGGCGAGCAGGCTGGCGGCGGCGGCGATGCGGCGTCGGGTCACGGAACGTTCCTTCCGGGAGAAGACAGAACGCTGCGTCCCCGGCGTGGGACGCAGCGCTCCGCGGGCATACGAAAGCCGCCACGGCTCGTTTACCGGGCGGCGGGTGGTGCGGGTCGGTGGGGTGGCTACTCGGGCGGCAGCACGGCCTCGATGCGCCGCTTGAGGTCGTCCTCGTCCCCGGAGATGCACTTGGCGTAGGTCGCCAGCAAAACCGGGACGCTGTTGCCCGCCCATTCGGCGACCCGTGCCGGAGGTACGCCGCTGTTGAGCCAAGTCGTCAGGCAGGTATGGCGCAGGTCGTAGACGCGCCTGCCCAGCGGGGAGTCGTAGTCGTCGTCACTGAGCACGGCCTTGCGTGCCGAGGCCCAAGCGCGGCGGTACACCTCGCCCGAGAGCTCGCCGCCGTGTGCCCCGCTGAACAGCCGGTTTCCCGGCTTCAGCGAGGGCTGCGGCGCGCGCAGCGAGCCGGGATTCTGGACGTAATCGCGCAGGATCGCGACCAGCACGGGATGCGCGGGCACGGGCCGAGTTTCGCCCACGGCGCGCGCCTTGAGCTGGCGCGTGTCGTACGGCGTCCCGGAATCGGTCCAGTTCGATCCGGCCTCGGGCCGTGCCAGCGGGACGAGGATCTCGCCCCAGCCCGCGGCGGGCAGTGTCAGGTCTCGTACCTTCAGGGCGGCGGCTTCCTCGGGGCGCAGCCCGGCGTAGTACAGCGTGGCCAGGAACGCGTGCTTCCGCCGGCCGCCCCACGGCCGGCGCTCGATGTAGCCGAGAAGTTCCCGTGCCTGCGCCGGGTTGATGACGCAGCGCTTGTCGATAGCCCGGATCGTCTTGACCGGTGTGCTCTCCACACTCCTGATCGGATTGTTGTCGATGATTCCGCGCACGGCCGCGTATTCGAGCGCGTTATAGAGCACCGAGCGCTTGCGCCGGACCGAGGAACCGGCGGCGGGCTTGCCGTCCAGAGTGGTGGCCACCGCGTCCAGCGCGTCGCGCACGGTCGCTGGATCGGCCCAGGTGTTCATGGTCGGCGAGTTGCGGCGCACCCAGTTCAGGATTGTCGCGACCTCGGTCGGCGCGTCTTCGCGCAGGGCGGTGTTGAATGCCCAGGTGCGCAGGGCGATGCGCACGTCGATCGGCTTGAATTCGGTCGGCTTGGCGCGCAGGAGCGCGACGGTGACGGTCATCAACGCTTCGGCCCTGTTCTTGCGGGTGAACCCCGCGCTTCGCGTCCACTTGGCGTCCACGAACGCAGTGGCGAAGTCGTACCAGGTGGTCGTCGTGGACGCCCGTTTGAGCATTGAGAGCGGCAGGCCCGATTCGACGTCGAACGGCTCACCTCGGCTCATGGCCTGCTTGAGTTCCGAGCGGAAGGCATCGGCCAGGGGGAAATTCGCATGAGGCGAGCGCTTCTCCGCACCATCGACGGTCCATCGCACGGTATAGGTCGTGGCGCGCTTGCCCCTGTAGACCTCGATCTTCCAGATGCGAACTCTGTACGTGGTCTGCATCAGACCGCTTCCTCCCGTGCGTTCAGCCAGCGATCCAGCTCGCTGCGTCGGACCCGGAGGGCTCCGTTCGGGAGCTTGATGCAGCGCGGTGCGCGGCGCTTGGCGCGCCACTCGTAGAAGGTGGATCGGGACAGGGGCTTGCCGTCTTCGCCGAGTTCGGCCAAGACCTGATCGAGGGTGAGCAGATCCGTGCGGGACATGGGGGTTCCTCCGAGGCGAGCGCGTGACGGACCGGCGAACGCGGCTAGCCCGTCGGCGTGGTGCTGTGCCGACGGGCTGAGCGGTGGCGGGTTTTGGATGCGGCGGGATTTGACCGTCACCACCGTCATCACCGTCACCGATGCCGGTTGAGCTGCGGGTTTGCGGTGACGGTAGGGGTGACGGTCGGGGCGTCTGGTGACGGTCGACCGTCACCGGCGGATCTTGTGGTGACGGTCGACCGTCACCGATCGGGGCTACCGTCACCCCTACCGTCACCGGCCGGTGGCCCTGTGAGCTGGTCTTTCGCGGCCGGGTGACGGTGGTGACGGTGGTGACGGTCGAATCGGGTCGTCTCTAATCCGGGCGCACGGCTAGGCGGATGGCGCGGCTGGTCTTGTCTCGGGAGAAGTCCACGTCGATCTCGCTCTTGCGAAGGGCGGGGGCGACGCGGCGCAGGTGTCCGGATACCGCGCGGGCGCTGCGCGGCCAGCTCTTGGGTGCCGGGTCGGGCGCGGCGAGCAGTTCGAGTAGGGCGGCGGCGGTGCCGGTCCATTCGCCCCGCGTGCGGATCAGGGTGCGTACGGCGTCGGCGAACGGGTCGGCTTCGATGACGGTCGCGGTGATTTCGTCGGCGAGTTCGGTGAAGTCGGCGAGGGTGTTCCATCCGGTGGCCTGGTCGAGGGCGGCGAGGATTTTGGCGAAGTCGGCCAGGCGCGGCAGCCGCTCGACCTTCACCGTGGGTAGGAGTTTGAGCACCTTGGCGGTCAGGTCGAGCAGGGCGCCGAGCACGGCGGGGCGTGCCGGTTCGAATGCGGCGTTGAGTTCGTCGTCGGTGCGCCGGTTCTGCGGGGAGATGGGGTCGAGTTCGACGGGCAGGAGTCGTTCGGCGAGGTCTCCTCTGAGTGCTCCGGCGTCGATGGCGGTCATGCCGATGACGCGGCGGAAGGAGATCACGGAGACGTCGTCGTCGGTGTACAGGGCGCGTTTGACCATGCCGTCGCCGGTCACGGCCTTGCACAGGGTGTCGGAGAACCAGGGCGCGATGGTCGAGACGTTGTCGAGCATGACGGTCCAGCCGGCGGATGCCTGCACCATCCAGGAGTCGCCGTCCTTGGGGGCGGCGCGCAGCGGGGCGGGTGACTGGTCGATCAGGGTGACCAGCAGCCGCCCGCAGGTGGACTTCGCAGTCCCCTGTTCTCCGGTGATGGCGAGGATGGGGTGCGGGATGTCGGGGAAGAGTCCTGCGATCAGCCAGGCGATCAGCAGGCGGAAGCCGGAGTCGGAGACGTTGAGCAGGGCGCGCAGCCGCTCCAGCCCGCCGCTCTCTCGCGAGGGCGCCGGGAGCGGGGAGATCAGTGTGGTGCGGCGGAACAGGACGGGGGATTCGGGTTCGAGGTGCCATTCGCCGGGGGAGATGACGACGGCGCGCCCGTCGGGGGTGCCCAGGTCCAGGATGAGGTTGCCCTCGTGGCGGGCGACGCGCAGGGCGACGGGTTCGGGGGTGGTGTCCACGGCTTGTCCTTCCAGTGCGGTCAGGGCGTCGGCGAGGGCTGAGGAGCCCGCGGCGGCTTCGGTGTCCTCGTAGTAGGCGATGGCCAGGCGGGTGCGCAGTCCGTTCTCTCCGCGCAGCGGCATGGCGGTGTTGGGTCCGTCGAGCGGGACGGCGTAGGTCTTGCCGTCGGTGCCGAGCACGGTGCGGTACTTGCGCCGGGCCAGCTCGACCAGCCGGGTGGCCTGGCTCTTCTTCCCGTCGCCCGCGCCGTCGCCGCCGGCCTGGTCTTCGGGCGGCTTTCCTGCTTTGCGGTCCAGTTCGGCGAAGGCGTCTTCGGCGCCCGCGTCGGCGAGGATCACGTTGAGCTGGGCGGCGACGCTCAGCTCTGGGTCCTCGGGTCGCTCGGGGTCCGGCGGGTCGGGGGCGTCGGTCATGGGGCACCACCTCCTTTCTGTTGTCCGGCGGCCAGGCCCGAGGTGATGGTGCGCTCCGCCTCGGTCTCGCTCAGGCCGGTGCGCAGCGCGGCGGCGGTCAGGGTGCGCTCGACCAGATCGAGCGGCAGGGTGCCGCGGACGATGTGCGTGCCGAGGGTGAAGGCGACGCGGTTGACGGTGTCGTTGCGGGTGCCCGCCTTGGCGGTCAGGACCTTGGCGAGTTCGCCGTTCAGCACCTTGTCGGCGTACTTGCCCGGGGCGTGGAAGCGTGGTGGCGGGCCGGTCGGGGCGGGGCGCTTCGGGGGGTCGATCAGGCGCCTGATCCACCGCGGCAACTCAGCGGGCTCGCCGGTGTGGATGGCGCGGTAGGGGTTGGTGTCCACGGTCGAGCCGGGGCCGACCACGTACCCGCCGATGCCGCGGGTGTCGATGAGCCAGCCGAGTTTCCCGGCGGTGTTGCGCAGGGCGGCGCCGTCGGGCTGGCGGAAGTACAGGTGTGTTCCGCCGCTGGCGGTGGCCACGGTCATGGTGTCGAAGGGGAACGGTTCGGCGTGGAGGATCGCGAGCACGGCCAGGGCGTCCGCGCCGTCGTGCACGCCCTCCTGGTCGAAGGGCGCTTTCGGCGGCGGGGTGTCGGGCTTGGGCCGGTCGAGGTCCACCACGTACAGGCGGGAGGGGCCGCATGCAACGCCGATGTTGAACGGCCCGGCGTGCCAGCACCGTTCGATCCGGGCGGGGTCGGTGGTCGCCCGACCCTCCCAATCGGCGGCCAGCGCCGGGACCTTGGTGCCAGGTCTCAACGGGAAGACGTGGAAGCCGTGCCCGGCCAGGTCGAGTGCGGCGGTCAACAGGGTGTTGTCGGTGACGGTGGCTGGCATGGTGCACGCCTCCTGAGAGCGTGCCGCCATCCGGTCCACACACGTGTGGTGGACTGGGGGCGGCGCCGGGGTGGGGGATGATTCGACCGAAGGGGAGTTCGCGTGCTGCGCGCGAGTGCGGAACGATGAGGGTCCTGCCGAAGGAGGATTGCTTGATCCCCGTGGTCGACTGCGAACCCACGCCCGAGATCCCGCCGGGGGCCAGCTTCTGGATGCCGACGGAGGACGACATCCCGGATGACGAGGGAATCGGCGAGTTCCGCGACGTGTGGATGATCCTGAACGAACCCATCGACGTCGCCCGCGAGGTCATCGCCACCGAGACCGAGTACATCGGATTGATCGATCGCCTCGCCGACTCGGTCGAGGACTGTGAGGCCCTAGCGAAGATCCTGGAGAGCGGCTATCCGGACGAGCTTGAGCCGGGACCGCACCTGGCGCTTCTTCAGCGGCAGGCGCCGCACGCCCTGGAGCGGTCGGAAGAGGACAGGTCTCCGCTTCAGGGCTTGGAGGTAGGTGCCGCGGGTCTGTCCTATGCGCTGTCCACTATCGGCGCCGTGCCCGTGGCGAGTTGCCGCGGGCACGCCAGGGGCTGGTCGGCCCGCCCGGTCGTGTTCGTGGCGCTCGATGAGCAGCGGGCGCGCTGGATTCAGCCGCTGGTGGAGGCGGCCGGCTGTGGCTTCGATGACGGCCGGGATCGCGGAAAGTTCCTCATTGTCGAGGGACCCTCCATCCGTCATATGAACGAGCTCGCCCAACGCGTCGTGTCGGAGTTCGACGGGCGTAGGGAGCTGTTCGCCAGGTGGCTGGACCCGAGCGTCATCCAGGCCCGCTACGAGTAACCTCTCTCTCGCCTTTCGGAAGGCGCCGTCGCTGTCGGCGCGGTGGTGGACAATCGAGACGTGCGTCGACGTCAAACCGATCTGCTGGCACAGCTCGAACAGGACGTGCTCGACCGCAGCGTGCCGAGTAGCGACGCGTTGCGGAACTGCGTCATGCTTGCTGGCCATACTCAGGCGCGGGAGTTGCGCGAGTGGGCTACCGCCGAGCTCAAGGGCTATCCGCGGTTCGATCTGGTCCCCGAGTACCGCGTCATCAACGCGTCGATTCTCTGGGACATCTTCACGCCCTTTAGAGGTGTGGAGACATCAGAGCTCAACATTCAAGAGCTTCCTGACTTCGCCCGCGACACGCTCGCCAAAGGCTTGCCGCTCAATCAGTCGGTAGACGAGCTTGAGCCGCTCGTAGCGCAGTGCGAGGCGGCCCGTGAACTGTTGCGATTTTCAGTGGCCGGCGGGGATGTCGTGATGGACTTCTACAACCGCCACAGCACCCGCGGTCAGCGAGTCATGGCGATGTACTGGGCCGTTCACCCCGCCGTCGTGCGCGGAGTGCTGGGCCAAGTCCGCACGGCGCTGGCCGAGCTCGTTGCCGAGCTCAGATCCAACGTGGGCGTGAGCGGCGGTCTGCCCACGAAGGAGCAGACCGACACGGCGTTTGAACTGGCAGCCAACTGGCGTGTCAAGAACTCTCAGATCACCGTGGTTCATGCCACCACCACTTCCGGAGACATCATGCCCGACGGACCCCGTACGACGATCAAGAGCGTGAAGGCGACCGTGAAGGACTCCTCCGGGAACGTCTCGATCGGCAGCGCCCACGTACAACAGGCGAGCGCCGAAGGTGTCGACCTGGCGAAGGTCCGCGAGTTCGTCGAGCTGGTCACTCAGGTATCTCCGACGCTCGGGTTGGGCCCTGCGCAGCAGTCGACGCTCACGGCCCAGGTCGCCGACCTGGGAAGGGCGGCAGATGAGCACGGTGGGGACAAGGGACGCGTTCGCAAGGCACTGGACGCGCTCCTGTCCTTCGTTAAGAGTGCGGCGCCCACAGCGGCACAGAAGACGCTGATCGCACTCGGGGATGACCTCCTTCGACAGTTGGGTGAGGACGTCGCACGGGAAATTGGACACTAGGAACCCGCCATAAGCGGTACTGCCGAATGCAGCCCGGTCGCTTCGGCGAGCACGGCGCGGGCGAGGGGCGGGGGCACGGCGTTGCCGATCTGTTCGAAGACCTTCGTCTTCGTGCCCTGCCACGGGTAGTCGGGCGGGAAGCCCTGGAGTACGGCGGCTTCCCACGCTTCTATGCGGACGGAGTCGGCGAACTGCCGCTCGCCGTGTGCGCGGTCGCGGTGTCCGGGCTTCGCGATGCGCGCTGTGCTGCCGACGGTGGTGGCCGGGCGCTCGCGGACCCAGGAGATGTCGTTGAGGGCGTGGCCGAAGACCAGGGTCGGCGAGGGCTGGTCGGCGCCGCGCACGGGCGAGTGCGTGCGGGTGCCGGCGCGCAGCATCCAGGAGCGGGTCTTCTCGGTCAGCGTCCAGGCGGGACGGTCGGCGCAGAACTCGTTGCCGCCCGGGGTGCGCCGCTGCCCGCGGGTGTTGACGATCGCGGGTTCGGACCAGCCCAGCGCCTGGGCCATGCTGATCCACGGTCGCAGTTCGGGACCGAAGAGCACTCCGGCGTCCGGGTTCTTGGCGTGGGTGGGCTCGGGCCGGTGGACTTGGCGGATGCGCGAGGCGATCAGGATCGCGCGGGTGCGGGTCTGCGGCACGCCGTAGTCCGCGGCGTTCAGGACGCCGGTCCAGGTGGAATATCCGGCGGCGCGCAGGTGCCGGGCGGTCTCGCGCCACAGGGGCAGCACGCCGGGCACCTGTTCGCAGGCCACCCATTCGGGGCGGCCCGCGAGCGCGTAGCGCAGCGGTTCGGCCATCAGCAGCGAGCGGGGATCGGCGGCGCGCGCGGCGAGCTCCGCGCGGGTGTCGCGTCCGGCGGCCAGGTCGGCGAGGGCTCGGCGGATCAGGTCGAGGTCGTCCCAGCCAGCGCGCAGCCCCGCCATGGAAAAGCCCTGACAGGGCGGGGAGGCGATCAGGCCCCACAGACGGCGGATAAGGCGGTGGACGGGGAAGAACGCGATGTCCGCCCGCACTGTGGTGTGTCCGGTGGCGGCGCGGGTGGCGCACGCGGACGGGTCGAGTTCGATCCCGACGTCGGACAGGCCTAGCGCGCGCAGTGCCTGCGACCAGCCGCCGGGGCCGGCGCACAGGTCCAGGATCAGCGTCAGCGGGTTCGTCATGGTGGCGGCTCCCCTTCGCGGGAACGCCGACGGCCCGCTCCACTGTTGCGGAGGCGGGCCGTCGGATGGAGGCTGGGTCAGTCGAGGATGCGGCGCTGGCCGCGCAAGGGCCTGATGGTCTCGGCGCCGTCGGGGACGCGGACGCACATGTCGCGGATGGCGCAGGTCGGTTCGGTGGGCCTGACGTCCTCGCGCTGCAGAACTTGCGCGGCTACGCGTGTGACCCGGTGTACTTCCGCGACCCGGGGCAGCTCGGCTGCCGGATCGGCGGAGAGGCCGCGATGGGTAGTGGACGTGCATGTACGGCTACGTCGTTAGCAGTCGTCGGCCGAGACTGCTAGAGTCTTCGCCATCCGAACGCCCTAGCGGCACCGCGGGGCGGGAAGGCCTAGGGCGCGTCTATGCCCGGCATTCGGTGGGACCGCGCTAAGTCAACGGCCCTATTGCGCCGGTTTGACTACGCTATGTAGCGGGTAGTCGCCCCAAGGTGAGAGCGCCCCAAGATGTAGTAGTAACTGGAGTAGTGCCCACCAGAACTTGTGGTTGTTGGAAGCCCTATTTTGTCGGCGGCCACCAGTATGATGGGGTCAACAACTGAAAGACCCCGGTCCGCCGGGCGTCTGCCCGGGAGCCAGGGTCTTCCATGCGTTTTCAGAGACGCGCATGTGACTCTACAGTGTGGCGCGCTTTTTTGTCACATTTCCCTTCGGCAGATGCCTGATTCATTCGGGGTCATCTGAAGGGAATGCGATGACACAAAGCACTATTGATACTGCGTCCACGCCCACGCTCGGTGCGCCCCGGCCCGTCCGGGTGCTGGCTGGATTCCTCGCCCCGCCAGAAGGTCCCGGCTTCGTCTTGGGCTGCATGACGGTCCCGCTGACCCTCCAGGACCAGGCGTCCGCGATGGCCGTCTACTCGGAGTGTCGTGATGCCGTGGTCGCGCGGTCGCCGATCAACCTCGGCTCGCCGATCGTCGACGGGGACCGGACGCTGCTGGACCCGGTGCTCGGATGGCCCGAGGTGCAGGCGGCCGTGGGCCTGCCGTTCCGGGTGGAGTGGGTGGATCTTTCCCGGGTCATCTCGATCCAGAAGTTTGTCTTCACCGACGGTCTCGACGACCGGGTCGCCGCCGCGGCGGTGGGCGAGGTCGCACTGCGTGAGCTCTGCCTCCCGGCAGGTCCGCAGTCTTTGGAGCTCAAGGTGTCGCCGAGCGGTCGCGGATTCACCGTGAGCTCGCCCAACCCGAACCTGACGCTGATCGGAAAGGCGGACGGCCCGACCATGATGTTCGCGCCCTCCCTGCGGTCGCCGTACCTGACCGTCGCTCAGTACGAGGGCTACTTCTATCTCAGCAACGGACACCACCGTGCCGCTGGCCTGGTCCGGCGCGGGGTCACGGTGGTTCCGGCGATCGTGATCGAGCCGCCCTCGTTCAACGTCGCCGGCGGAGTGGGTCTCGCGCAGTTCGGAGCCGACATCCTCTCGACGCCGGTCCCGCCGCTCGTCACGGACTTCTGGGACGGGTCTGTCGCGGTCGATTCGACCCAGCTGAAGCTGAACAAGTACTTCCGGGTGACCGTCGATGAGTTCGAGGACTAGTTCGACGGCGTAGAACACCGTCTTGGGCACGCCGGCAGGTCGAGGTTCGTAGCTTCACCTCAGACCTGCCGGTACCGCCCCTTTGCCCGCCCTTCATGAGGAATGCGCACCTAGCCGGGAGTGCGACGCAGACCGCGGAAGGGTCGGATGGTCTCGGTGCCGTCCGGGTGGCGGATCAGGACGTTGCGCGGTGCGGTGCGGCGCGTGTGCACGTGGGGCAGCACTGGCTCGCCCGGGGCGGGTCGCGGGGTGGCCCACTGGATCAGGATGATGACGCGTTGCCCGCGTAGCAGGTAGGTGCGCCCGGTGATCACGCTGCGTCTGCCAGGGTGCGCAGCGCGGCCAGGTGTGCCGGTTCAAGGGTCCACAGGCGTTGTCGTCCGCGGCACGGGATCGGGTGGTCGAGGGCGTGGATGTCGGTCAAGGCCCAGTGCCAGATGCCGGGGTGCTGTTCTGCCCAGGGGGTGCAGCAGTCGTTGGCCGGGTGGCAGTCGGCGAGGGTGGCCATGGCGATGATTGCGCCGCGGTCCAGGGCGCCGGGTGCGGCGCGCTGGACGGTGCGGATCGCGGCCCATACCCGGGGCGCGTTGGGGTCGCGGCCGACGGCGGCATAGTCGAAGCCGCGTCCGGCGTGGATGGCCAGGGCGCCGCGGTGGCGGGTGGGCCAGGTGCGGTTCTCGACCGTCTTGTGTCCGGAGGCGATGGCGGCGGCCCAGGGCTGGGTGACGGTCAGCGCCCAGATCTCTGGCGAGGTGGTCATGGGTCCTCCGTAAGGTGTTAGACGGTCCGGGAGGGCCGGGTGTGGCTGATGGGTTCTTGCCTTCTGTGGCTTCCCAGGAGTGGCCGCCCGGTCCTTCGGGGCGCCCTGGCTGCTGATTGAGATCTGCGATCCGGTCGCTGTTTACGGAGATGACAGCGGGGTGTTCCTCGGGCCGAGGCGATGTCGTGTCTGGATCGGAGGAGTACGTGCGGGAGCACGAGCGCGTCGGCGAGCTGTGGGCGGGGATCGACGCCGGCAAGGGCCATCACTGGATCACCGTGGTCGACGGGACCGGCGGCCGGTTGTGGTCGAAGAAGGTGGAGAACGACGAGTCCGCGATCCTCGACGCGCTCGGCGAGGTGCTCGCGCTGGCCGGGACGGTGCACTGGGCGGTGGACATCTCGGGAACCGCGTCCGCGCTGCTGCTGGCGCTGCTCGCAGCCCACGGGCAGCAGGCGCTCTACGTGCCCGGACGCACCGTGAACCGGATGTCCGGGGCCTACCGGGGCGAGGCGAAGACCGACGCTCGCGACGCCTACGTGATCGCCGAGACCGCCCGGCACCGCCGGGACCTGACCATGATCGACGTACCTGCGCAGCTCGCCGCGGACCTGGCGCTGCTCACCGCGCGGCGCACCGACCTGGTCGCCGACCGGGTCCGGATGATCAACCGGCTGCGCGACACGCTCACCGCCGTTTTCCCGGCCCTGGAACGCGCCTTCGACCACTCCAGCCAGCGCGGTGCCCTGGTCCTTTTGGCCGGCTATCAGACCCCGGACGGACTGCGGCGGACCGGGCAGGCGCGGCTGGAGCGCTGGCTGACCAAGCGGAAGGTGCGCAACGCAGAGCAGGTCGCGGCCACCGCGATCGAGGCTGCGAAGGCCCAATACACCACCCTGCCCGGCCAGGCCGTGGCCGCCGAGATCGTCGCCGACCTCGCGGCGCAGCTTCTTGCGCTCGACGAGCGGATCAGCCGGATCGACAAGCAGATCACCGCCGTCTTCCGCACCCATCCCCAGGCACAGATCATCGAGTCGATGCCCGGAATCGGCCCGATCCTCGGAGCCGAGCTCGTAGTCGCCGCCGGCGACTTCGCCTCCTTCGCCGACGACGGGCACCTGGCCTCGGCAGCCGGACTCGTCCCGGTCCCGCGCGACTCCGGGCGCCGTACCGGCAACCTGCACCGCCCCAAGCGCTACAACCGGCGGCTGCGCCGCGTGTTCTACATGTCCGCGCAGACCAGCATCATCCGCGACGGACCCAACCGGGACTTCTACCTCAAGAAACGCGCCGAAGGCCTCAAACACGTCCAAGCCGTCATCGCGCTCGCACGCCGACGCGTCAGCGTCCTGTGGGCACTGCTGCGCGACAACCGATGCTTCACCCCCACACTGCCGGTCGCGCAGGCGGCTTGACTTCAACATTGAGACTCCTTGGGCGCCGGTCGGCAGTTCTCGCACAGCGGGTTGCCGCCGGGTCCGTAGCGGCGGTGCCTGGTGCCGCAGCGGATGCAGGGGCCTTGCGAGTCGTTGACGGCGGCGGCGAGTTGCTGCCAGGTGACGGGCGGGGCGCCTTTGGCGTCGCGCCAGCCGACGAGGACCCAGCGCGCCGGCCCGGCGGGCGGGTCGGCGCCGGTCATGACACTCCCCCGTCCGGGGTGGGCATCTGGGTCCAGGTGCGCCCGTCCAGCTCGGGGGTGGGGATCTTCTTGCCCTTGTTCGCGTCCTGCTTGTAGAAGAACGCGGTCCCGGTGGCGGTGCACTGGTCGCGCAGCGCGCGCACCCAGTCGTGGTCCATGGGGCGGGCTCCGGGTCCGGATTCGGCTCCGGTGATGACCCAGTCCAGGGATGCGGGCGCTGCTGCGTAGATTGCGCCGTCCGCAGGGTCGATCACGTCGCCGGTCAGCGCGTCCAGCACGCCGCGGCGTAGGGCGATCCTGCGCAGGGCGACCGGTCCGAGCAGGGGTTCGGCGGAGACGAACCGCACCGCGGCCGGGGTCGCGAGCAGTGCGGGGATGCGGGTTGCCGCCCACGGCTGGTCTTCGACGCTCACGCCGAGGTGCACGTTGGGCAGTGGCCAGCCTGTGTCGTAGAGCGCCCATGCGGTCTCTTCGTCTCGGGTGGCTTCGAGTAGCGGCTGGCCGTCGTCGCCGAGCAGGGCGCGCATCCGGGCGTGGCGCTTGGTCAGGATCTGGTAGGTGTGTTGCGGGGTGCGCGCCATCACGGCGAAGATCCGGGCGATGTATTCGTCCGGGACGTCGGCGTGGAAGAGGTCGGACATGGAGTTGACGAACACGCGCGACGGGGCGCGCCAGCGCAGCGGGTCGCCGAGGCGCTCGGGGCGCAGGGTGACGGCGAAGCCGTGGGGAAACGCCTTGGTTCCGGCGAAGCGGCGGGCGATGGCCTCGGCGTAGCAGCCGCCGGACTTGTCGCCGTCGAACCGGGGCAGGCCGCAGCCCTGGCTGACCTTGTCGCAGCCGGTGACCGGGTTCCAGGTGCGCCCGGCGGTGCCGTCGTCGGCGCGGGTCCATTCGATGCTGGTGCGGGTGCTCACGCGGTGCGCTCCTTCGTGTGGTCGGCGGCGATGCGCCGGATGAGCAGGGCGAGCAGGTCGGCGCGGCCGGGGTGGCGGGCGGCGCGCAGGGCGCCGGTGTCCGGGTCCAGTTCCCCGCGCCATTGCGCGACCGGGGCGCCCAGGTAGTAGAGGGTGCGGCGGCGCGAGTAGCCAGCCTGGGCCGCGGTGGTCGCGTGCGCGGGCAGGAGGGCGGGGGCGATCGGGTCCAGGTCGCCGGGCTGCCAGGCGATCAGGGCGCGGTCCTCCAGTGCGCGGCGCAGCAGCGGGGCCGCGTCGTCCCAGTCGAGCGCGTTTTCGGGCACGAGTTCGTGGCGGGAGCGGCGCAGCCGGATGCCGAGCGAGGCGAGTCTGTGACCGGAGGGGCTGACCGCGTCCACGGTCAGGGCGACCGGGGGCCGTCTGCGCCCGGAATCGGCGGGGGGCGGGGTCAGCACGCCGACGTGCAGGACGGCGGCGCTGTCCTCGATCAGCCAATCGGCGGCGCGGGCCGCGGCGTCCGCGCGCAGTACGGCCAGGCGCGCCTGGAACTCGCGCAGTCCCGCGATGTGGCGGCAGGCCAGGCACAGGGTGCGCGGCCCGTCGACGTCGGCGGGGGCGTGGATGGCGGGCCGCTCGGTGTGCGCGCCGCAGTCCGCGCACCGGTAGGCGCCGGGTGTGCGCCGCGCGGCGGCGGCCTCCAACTGGCGTGCGCTGGCCGGGGACGGGGCCGATTCGCGCGTGTCGTAGAGCTCGAAGGTCTCGCGGTGGCGCACGTTGCCGGGCGCGGTCACGTAGGCGCGCACCGCTCCGGCAGGCACGCGCGGCAGGTCCAGGTCGGCGAGCTGGGTGCGGGTGTGCAGGTGGGCGGGTACCTGCCGCCAACCGTCGTATGCGGGGATCATCCCGGGTTCCTCCGTAGTGGGGTTTAGGGACGGCGCGGCCCGCCCGCGGGCGAGGGCGGGCCGCGCGGGGTGCCTACCGGTGGGCGCTGTCCTCGTCCAGGTCGGCAGGGGTGTATTCGGGGTGGTATGCGGTGACTCGGATGCCGTCCACGGTGGCCTCGGTGCCCGAGCCGATGACGCTCGTTCCGAGCGCGTCGGCCCAGGCGGCGACCGCGGCGACGTTCTCGCGCGGGGTGCGGTAACTCCCGAACTGCATGCCGGCGTGGGGCGTGCGGCCGTCGGGCCGCGGGCTGACCGTGAGATAGATCGGCGAGGGCAGGTCGGGGTGCTTGCCCAGCACGTCGGCCAGGGTGCGCAGGGCATCGGCGGCGTGCAGGGTCAGGGTGTCGGGCATGTCGGGGGTCTCCTTCAGGCGGCGAGGGCGAGCGGGTTCTGTTCGCGGGCGGGCAGCGGCAGGCCGGCGCGGGTGAGCGCGTCGGCGTACCGATCGGCGCGGCGCTCCACTGCGGCCAGGGCGGTGCGCAGTTGCGCGATGGTGTCGTTGAGGAACGCCTCGCGGGCGTGTCCGGCGGCGGCCTGCCGGATCAGCGCCTGGACTTCGGCGGCGTAGGCATCGCGGTCCGCGGCGATCTCCGCCGGGTCCTCGGTCAGGTCGGGCGGTGCGGGCGTGGGCACGTCGGCCTCCTTCCGGGGCGGGTGGACATGCCTGGATATTCGAACGAGCGTTCGAGATACTGGGCGGGTGAGGTACGACGGAAAGGGCGCGCGTCAGGTGCGCACGCCTGACGGCAAGGGCGAGGGCGGGCGCTGGGACATGCGCTGGGATCCGGTGTGGATCCGGATCGGCACGGAATGGCGGGTGGGGGTGTTGCGGGCGTGGATCCGCCCGGCGGCGGGGGCGCCGTGGCTGGCTCAGGTCGAGTACGCCGAGCCGGCCACCTTCGCGCGCTGGTGCCGGTTCTGCTTCGTGTACGACCCGGTGGTCATCCGGCCGTTGAACGCCGCCCCGCCCGAGGACTGAGCGCGACTGAGTCGGGCCGGTAGGGGGTCAGCGGGGTGTCGGCGGGCAGGTAGAGCGGGTGGCGGGGGTGTCCGTCGGCGGTCAGCCCGAGGCAGTGGGCCGGGGTCGGCGTGATGAGCCGGGCGACCTCGGCGGCGCGCTGGTACAGGGCGCCGTGGGTTCCCCAGGCGGCGATGACCAGGGCGGGGCTGCGCAGCGTGTCGCGCAGCACCGTGTCGTTGGCGGGGCCGACCGGGTCCGGGTGCTTCGCGAGGGTGCGGGGGTCGGGTGAGCGCAGCGCGAACAGGTTGACCACGGTCAGCGCGCCGCAGCGCTCGCGGCGGGCGAAGGCCAAACAGCGGCGCATCGTGGAGTCGTCCCGCTCGGCGGTCGCGGTGGACGGGTTGAGCATGACGAACACGGCGGCCGGCCCGTCGCCCCAGCGGCGTTGCAGCCGGTAGCGGTAGACGCGCGCGGGGTCGAACAGGGCCACGCGGGTTTCGACCAGGTCCCCGCCGGTCTCGGTGACCAGCGCGGCGGTGGGCTCGCCCATGCGGCGCCCTCCTTACCGCTCGCCCGCATCGCCAGGGTGGCGCTGCGGCGCCCGGCGGGCAATGCTCCGGGACTCGGGGGCGCAGGGCGCGGCGAACGGGCCGGTCATGTTCACCGCCCTGCCCTGGGCGTGGATCTCGGCGACCTGCGCGCGCCACCGGCCGGTGGCGGGGAAGCGGGCGAAGTCCTGCGCCTCGTCCACGATGACCAGGACCGGCCGCGTGTCGTCGGGCGGGACGCTCGCGGTGCGGCCGGCGATCCGGTCTTCCATCTCGGCGAGCGCGCGGTGCAGCTCGGCGAGGATCGCGTCGGGCACGGGGATCTCGCGCCGGGGCGCGGTGGTGGTCTCGTTCACGGGTCGGGGTCCTTTCTCGGGTGCTGCTTACGGGTGGGGGTGGCCGAAGTCGCGGTCGAGGCGCTGGTCGGCGGCGTCGGTGCGCTTGTCGATGCGGGCGACCCGCTTGTTTCCGGCGTTCAGGGCGCGCTGGTCCGCGGCGGCCTTGCGCGCCTCGGGCGTGAGTGCCTTGGTGGCTGCGGTCTTCTTGGCGGTGGTCTTCTTCGCGGCGCTCTTCTTGCCGCCGGAGGTGGTGCTGCCGTTGAACTTGCCGCCCTTGCCGCGCTTGACCCGCTGCTTCATCGGCGCGGCCTTGCGCGGCGTCGGCGCCGCTGTTCGGGGCGCGGAGGTGTTCTTGGCGGGTCTCGGGGTGCCGGTGATCGAGCGCGGGGTGAGCGGGCTGGCGGCGGCGCGGGCTCGGCGGTTCTCGGCGCGGCGGCGGGCGCGCTTGGTGCGCCAGGTGTGGATGCGGGCTGAGAGTCGGCGGGTGGCGCGGCGCGCTCGGCGGCGGAGCGCGCGGCGGACGCGCCGTTGCAGCGCGCGGCGCCGGCGGCGCAGCGCGCGGGCGAGGGATGAGGACACGGCGGGGCCTCCCGCGAGGGGTCGAAGGTTCGGCGACCGGAGGGGCGTCGGGGCGGGGTTGAGGCAGTGGCTTGACTCCGGATCCGGTGTCATGGGGGTGAGTTAGGTCGCGCGCGGCGAGTTAGTTTCTAACCCGGCGGCTAACTCGACCCGTATATGGCCTGATCAGCGGAAAGTTAGGAAGTTAGGCCGCGTGGGCGGGTTAGCTCGCCGCCGCGCGCACCGGTGAAAAGCGGGTCGGTGCGCGCGGGCGGCGGGCTCACTTCACTGCGCGGTGTCGGCGCTTGCTGCGTCGCGGTGCGTCGCCGCGCGGCGCACGGCGGCCGGGTCCAGCGGCCAGCGGTTGCCGGTGGAGGGGACCTTGATGCCGAGCGCCGCGAGCTGCTCGCGCAGCGTCCCAGCCCGCAGGTCCCGGTAGCCCGGGTCCTCCGGGGCCAGGTCGCGCAGCAGGGCGGGGATGTCGCCGGTGGGCACCGGCTCCTGCGCGTCGCCGAGGACCTCGATCAGGTCGTTCAGCAGGTCGCGCGGCGGCTCGCTGTCACGAGCCTGCGTGGTGGTGCGGGTGGTGGTGCGCTTGCGCAGGGCCTTGGCCCGGTCGGCGACCGCGATCGCGTCGTCGCCGTCGATGAAGTGGGTGCGGATGGTCAGGGAGGACTGTCCGGGCGGCAGCGGCACGCCGTCTCCGGCCACGACCAGGGTTCCCTTGTCCAGGCCCTGGCGCAGCTTGTGCGGGGCGGCCCCGGCGTCGATCGCCTTGTCGCCCAGGGCCATGCGGGCCTGGGCTTCGGTGCCGACCACGAGGGAGGCGCGGATGTGCGCTCCTTCGCGTACCAGCTTGGGCAGGTTCTGGTCGGTGGGGTCCTGGGTGCCCTGCCAGAGCGTGACGTTGACCGCGCGGCCCTGGTTGTGGATCCTGCGGCAGGCCATGAAGTACCGGGAGGTGGCCTTCTGCCCGCCGTACGGGCGCTTGAGCCCGTCGACCAGTGGGTTCATGAACGCGACCTGCGCCTCGTCCACGATGACGATCAGCGGGTGGAACGCGCTGCCCGCCTTGGCCATCTCGCGGGTGACCCCATTGGTGGCGCCGGAGCGCTCCAGCGCGATCAGCCGCTGCTCCATCTCTTCGACGGCGTCCTCGACCATCTCGGTGACCGCGATGGCGTGCTCGTCCGTCGGCCCCTGGATCAGCTCGGACGCGAGACCGTTGAACATGCGCCAGTCGCCGACGCCCTTCAGGTCCCCGATGCGGAACTCGACCGACGGGTCGAGCGCGGCCCACAGGGCGAGGGCGCGCAGGCACGCGGTCTTGCCCTGGTTGGACAGGCCGGTCATCAGCACCATCCGCTGCAGCAGGCTGACCAGCGCGGCATCCCCGCGCAGGTCCACGCCCCACGGGGCGCGCCCGCCGTACAGCTCCGCGCGCGTGGAGGGGTCGATGACCAGCGGGGACGGACCGATCGGCTCGTCCAGCGCGCCGGAATCCGCGATCCACAACCGCACGGTGCGCGGGGCCGGGGGGATGGTGATGAACAACTCGTGCTCGTGGCGGCGCAGATTCTCCGCCAGGGTGCGCCGCCGCTTCTGGACCTCGGCGGTGTTCACCCCGGACGGCAGGGTGACATCCACCTCGACCCCGCAGCCGGCCAGCCGGATCGGTCCGAGCATTCCGGCCCCGGCGTCGCCCATGGCCTCGATCGCCTTGCGCAGCGGGGCGAAGCCCAGGTCGCGCAGCGCGACCACCACCGCGGACGGGGTGATCGACTCGCCCTCGGTCTGCTGGCGCCCCTCGGGCATCAGCCAGGTGGGCAGCTCGGCGCGGGTGCGCCCAGTGCGCCACAGCGCGAGCAGGCCCGCGCCCAGCAGCGTGAGCAAGCCGGGCAGTGCGAGCAGCGCGACCAGGTGCACGGCGAACCGGATGGCGTGGAATGCGGCCAGCAGCGGGCCGGCCACCTCGCCGAGCTGCTTGTCCGAGACCGCAAGGACGATGCCGAGCAGCAGCAGCGCGCCGCCGGCGGTGGCGGTGCCGATCACGGCGGCGCGGGCGGCGTGCACCGGGGCGAGCAGCATCGCCATGCGCCGGTCGTGGCGGTCCTTGCGGAACGCGGCGGCCCGGCTCTCCCACTCCAGTACGCTCTCGTGGTCGCCCAGGGCCTCGGCGGCGCGCATCATCCGCTCGTGCCGGGTGGTGGTGCGCGCCTCCCACGCCCGCCGCGCCACCACCCCGGTACCGGCGGCCACGTATGCGGGGTGGCGGGCGGCGGCGCGGGCCAGGCGTGCGACCGGGATCAGCGGCGCGTCCAGGTCGTCGTCCTCATAGTCGCTGTCGTCGGGGTCGAGGTCGCGGCCCTGGTGGGCGACGACGCGGCCCTCGATCGCGTCACGGTCGTCGGGGGCGTCCTCGTCTGCGGCCGGGGCGTCGGGCCATGCGGGGGTGTCCTGCGGTCCGCGCCACACGCCCGGGGCGTCCTGGGGGGCTCGCTGGGTCGGGATCAGCGGCGCCGGGCCGCTGTCGGGGGCGTGCCCGTTGCTCTCGTTGATCTCGGTCACGGTCGGGTTCTCCTTCGCGGATGAACGGCCGGGGCGCCGGGCCCCCCCCGGGGGGGGGGGGGGGCCCGCCCGGGGGGGGGGGTGGGGGGGGGCGGGGGGCAGG
>Ga0307507_10003118_pt1 | contig 33034 bp, 5 predicted proteins | sample 7_EM_MG_FD_207223 | JGI IMG/M metagenome (GOLD analysis project Ga0307507, IMG submission 207223) | Populus trichocarpa ectomycorrhiza microbial communities from riparian zone in the Pacific Northwest, United States - 7_EM | ecosystem: Host-associated > Plants > Roots > Unclassified | place... | reverse complement strand
AGTACATATTAAGCTGCCTAGAAAGGATTCATGTATATAGAACTATAGCGCCATAGCCTAGAGGCTGCATGCGCAGTATTGTACGTAGTATAATACAATGGATATAAAAAAAATAAAAATAAAAAAAAGTACAAGATAAGATAAGATATTTAATTACGCTATTGCGGCTCCTATTAGGGTCTATATAGCGGGTCTATATAAGTATATATAATATATAAGAGGGAAACCACATAGTAAAAGCTAGATAATATCTCTCCTTTTACTATTATATGGCCTATATAGCCTCTTTCCTAATTAGGAACTACTAAGTATAAGTAAGTATCTCCTTAGGGCGTTATAAAAAAGCTATCTTAATATATACCCTTAGGTCTATTTAGTAGGTATATAGTTAGGGCCTAGGCTCTTTTTTTAGCTACTTTAGTTATCTAAATATAATATAGGCTAGTAACCTATAAGGCTAGTAATATAGAAGGTTAGTAGTAAGGTTAGTAGTAAGAAGGTAAATATAAAATAGGGGTTATAGGGATTTAATATATACTATATATACTACCGTCTATATTATTATCTATAGCTTTATAGCCTATAGGCCTAATAGGACTACTACTTTTTTTATTACTCTTTTGCTTTTTAAAAAAATTAGTATAATAATACTAAGGCATATTACCTACTATACCTATAGTATTTACCCTCCTTTTTTTAAAGTATTTCTTAATCTCCTATCTTTACCTTAACTAACTCTTTATATAACGGGACTACCCCAGTTATAGTAGGAATGTCTTGGTGAAACACTTAATAGATAACTATCTGCAACTATCTGCGATTGTCCGCCACAATCTATTAAATTCTACTATATTCCGCCAACTTGATTAAATTCTACCAAGTTCCGCCAACTTAATTAAATTCCACTATATTCCACTAACGTAATGGAATTTGGTTAAACCCTATCGAAACCCACATGCGTATATACGCACGCATTAACCACTAAGACCCCTGAGTATTTAATTATATAATTCTCTTATTATCCTTTTCTCTTCTTTATACAATGTCTTATACTCTGCAAGAGCTATATACCCTTAGATTTAGATAGAATTTATATTATTCCTTTAAATCTTCCCTGAAGTCTCTTTACGCTCTTATATTATATTGCGTTAAAATAATTACTATTAAAATGGCAAACGAACCCAAATCCACTTTGATAACTATAAGTATTATATCCCTAGTTAGGGAATAGTTAACCATAATATAATAGTCCTTTATAGATACCTTAGCTTAATAGCAGGCTATACTAGAAGCCCAATATTAGCAATTAATAGAAGCACTCCATAAAGAACTTTGCAATATTAAGGTACTTATATTAGAGACCCTAATAATAACGCCTATAAATAAGATTAAAGTAACTATATTTAAATCTGGCCTATTAAATGCGAATACTAAGCTAGTAATAGTAGCTTAACCCATATCTATAATAAATTTAATACCTACTATAAAATTTAAAAAGCTCCATAATCCTCTAATATTTAATAGAAATTAAAATAACCTATATCCCTTTATAACTAAGCTCCGTCTTAAACTTTTAATAAACTATAACTAATACCCTACTAAAGCTAGTAAGGTTAGCTATAGAATGTCTTATTTAAGTAAAGATGCTATATATACTATAGATCTATTCTTCTATAATAGCACCTTTATTAATTTTAAAATCTTTATCTCTCTGCTAGAATAAATATATAATAACGCTAGCTGCGAACACATAGCTGTTACTAAACTTAAAAACCTATAATAATGAAACCGAGACTTTACCAGCTTCTTTTTGGAATTTTTAGGCCTTATTGGCGAACTAGATTAGAATAAAGCCGCTAGAGTTGCTGCCCTTTAATAAGCTATTTTAGATAAAATTAGAGCCTAGTTAGTAGGTAGAGAACTGCTAAAAAAAACCTGTCCAAATTTACTATAATATATTAATGAATTAATAAGGACCTTTAATATAATAAATAGACTTATTCTCTAAAGCTAACCATGCCTTGTGTTTAAAACTCTATAAAACCGGTATATACCCTAAAGCGCGATCCGTCTTTAAAACCTAAAAGCCCTATATATAACCCTATAGACCTTAATGCCGCTTAATTATATGCATCCTTAGGAACTGATAAATAAAGAATATAAGCTGTAAATAGAGAATGCTTTAGATATAGTAAAAAAGGATATATCTAAAGACACTGCCAAACCTACCCTTTTAAAAAAGTTCGCTGTAGTTCCCTCTAATCCTTAAATTATACCCATTCCCCAAGTTATACTTATTCCTTAAATTATACCCACTCTATAAATTGTACTTAGATGCTATAAAGCACCTTACCCTTGGTTAACTTGGAAAATAAATTATCTTAAGGCCAAGTTACGTCTTAGGATAAAAAGTAGAAGAGTATAAGTGTCTAGGCTCTTCTAGCGCTAATATATAATATAATTTCCTTAATATATTTGGCGAGATTTAAATACTTAGAAAATAAAAGGAAGTATAAGTCCTTATAGATAGCGGAGCTACTAGTATAGGCTTTATTAATACAAACTATACAAAAACTTAATGTCTAAATTTAAAGAAACTTAATAAGCCTTAAGGCCTATAAGGCTTTAATAGCAAACCCTTAATATATAGCGAAATAATGCACTACGCTCTTATAAAATTACAGATAGGTAAATACCTTAAATATATTTCCCTATTTATAACACTCTTAAAGCACTATAAGATAATACTTAGATATAGATAGTTAAAATAATATAACCCTTTAATTAGCTAGGTAAAAGAAATACTAAAGTTCCATATAATATACTACCAGAGTTATTGCTTAAAAAACTATTTGCCCTATAAACATATATATAACTATTTAAACTTAATATAATATAAATTACCCTTGCTATAAACCTTAACCTAATATAATAAATCTATAACTGCCAATTATAATAAAGAATGTAAAGATATTATATTAAAACCTTTTAAAATTTATATAATACAGGCTGCGCCTTTTATCTTATTAGTAAAAAGATAAGATTATAAATTTTTTACTATAACTATAAAAGATATTAAGAAAGTACTAGAACTAAAATAGTATTCTAATCCCTAACCTTTTATACCTAAAGAGTACTATAACCTAATTAATAAGTTTAAAAAATGATTTGTAAACTAACTAGCTCTATACTAAGAGAAGTACAATTTTAAGATAGAATTTAAGCCTAGTATAACACTAAAGTTTAGTCTGCTATATAGTATATTATAAGAAGAACTGCTTATAATATAATAATACCTTAATAAGCATCTGGAAAAAGGATTTATTTATCCTAGTTAATCTCTATTTACCTTACCTATACTATTTATTAAAAAGCTAGAAGAAGGCTTAAGATTTTATATTAATTATTAAGCTTTAAATATAATTATAATTTAAAACTAATATCTAATTCCCTTAATTTAAGAGACGCTTAACTAATTAGTAAACGCATAGTATTTTATAAAGCTTAATATAATTACTACCTTTAATAAAATTTATATATATAAAGGAGATAAAAAGTATATAGCTTTTTATATATAATGGGGACTCTTTAAATACCTAATAATGCTATTTAGCATAAAGAACGGTCCTAGTATATTTTAGTAATACGTTAATAATATACTTCGTAAATTCTTTAATATATTCATTACTGTATATATTAATAATATATTAATCTACTTATCTTTGCTTTCTAAATATTAAAAATATATTAGAATAGTTCTTAAACACTTATAAGATATAGGCTTATAATATAATATTAAGAAATATAAGTTTTATACGTCTAAGGCTATTGTCGGTATACTCACTTTATCAACGTGCACGAATATCACTGTATTGCGATACGTATGCGGTGTTAAAGTTGGTAGTTATTGATTGTCTAGAAGTAAGGGGTTGCTCTAAGGTTAGGTTAGCTAGTCTTGCTTCGTGGTCTTATAACCACATCACATAACTAACATTCCGACACTAGAGCAACTCTAAAAAGAAGGCTAATCTATACTCCGAAGTTAAGTCTACTTCTAGACTATTCATAGCGTATACGCAATAGCTAGAGATCTAATTAATACGCAATAAGGAGAAGAAGAAGAATTATTAGGGATAGCAGGTTAACATATCGCGAGGGCCGCTAAGGCGCTAGTAGTAAGCGAGCCAATAGTAATTTTCTATCCCGGGGATGGAAAATCCTAATTAGCTGGTTGAATTTAGGGTCCGTACTGTCACAATTAATTATATAACGCTAAGTTAAGTCTAAGTTTGTTCATTTAACCTATCCTATAACTTATAGGTTGATTTAGTTCATATTAATAAGCCATTAAAGAGCCGCGCAGGGTTTTCCCTTTATTATAGCGTTAGTAGGGTTGGCCTCTCTATTAATCTATTTTACCTCTGTAATCTATCTCCGTTTATAGGCTTGCCGGAGGCACATTACGTTAATTATTAGGCATTTTGCTTAGGTGGTTCCGAGTTGTACTAGACAGTTATATAAGGACTTAGAGTTAATATAAAGCACAAGTGGGAGGTTAATTTGTAGGATCTTATCTACTATAGACTTAATCACAACGCCAATATTAAAGCTGTGGGCTGTACCGTAGAGTTCAGAAGCTAGTACGCTCTAAGTAACTCTTTTACACTTAACTAAGCTCTAATAGACGATATTGGCCTTCTTTATAGTATCAGCTAGTACAATAACATAGCCGATTTATAAAGAGAGGTCCTTGTTGTTAGTAAATAACGCGTCCGTAAATACCAGTAGCTATAGGGTTTTGATATCTAACTTAACAAACTTAAGGCCTCTATTAGCGTTCTTAATTTACTAGTTTAGGCGCTTATTTAACTATTTTACGTCTTCCTTATTAGGGTTAATTACCTAGGCGGCAAAAGATAAATTAAATAAGGCTTCTAGCTGGCAAACTAAAGCGATATATACACCTCTAGCATGTTAAGTAATGTACTGGTCCTTTGGGGTTAAGGTTCTTATAGCTCCTCTTAATCCCATACTTATAGCAAGTTTAGTGCTAATCATACTAAGGTTTATACATTATTATTCCTAAATAAGCGTAATGCTCCCGTTAGTTAGTAGCTAAATAACTCCACCATTAAACTTAATAGGCATATTAACGGTAAGTTATTCCTGTTCCTTAGCCATAAACTTGGCCTTATACAGCTCATTTTGCTCTGCGTTTATAAAGGTCTTATCTGCCAGGAATAGAGTATTATTAGTTTATAGGCCTACAATACCGAAGAATTTATTGCTCTGTAGGAGATAGGGGTTGTACATAGACTAGTCCATATACAGCTGTTGGATATAATATAAGTAATATATTTTAAACTAGTGGTTACCAGCTTCTAGTACTCCGTAAAGTGGTTTTATAACCTTTAAAACAGAGGTCTTATTAATTCTAAGTTGCTTAATTAGCTTATATAGAGGTTATACATAGAATTCTTAATTTAGTGTGGTGGTTGATTGTACATAGGCCTATAAAATATCTCAGAGGTAAAGTTGTGCCTATAAAAGCTTTATGGCGGCGATATAGAGAATTAGTTATTAGCTAACTTATTAAATAGTTAGTAATTAGGTAAGAACTAGTTCCTTTTCTAAGTTGTTATAAGCTTGCATAACTAGTTGGGATTTCTTAAAGGCTTTATTAATTCCCTTATTCTTAATCTTATTAACAAATCGCGAATTAAAGAGTTATACGCCTTATAGTATATCCATAAGTCTTATAATCTCGAAAACTCCCTTCTTAAGTAGACCAGTAAGCTCCCTCTATCAGGAGGCACTAAATTGAGTACTGAATTAACTATTATCCTATAAGTAGATGGTGATGTCCATTATAGCCATAAATAGAGGGTATTTGCGGGGGCGTCCTCTGCCTTATTTTAGGGGTTGTTACTAAGCTTTAGTAGGTCTCTCTAAGACAGTCTCAGGAAGGACTAACCTAAATAAAGGTTTAGGTGGCAATTTTAATCCAATAATTTACTTCTGCGATTTAGTTACTTAAAGGTAGGGTTTTATAACCGTAGATTAAAAGGCTATAGGTCCGCTAGATAGCTTAACGGTGTATATTTTACCCTTAATAGTAAGTAAGGTAAATAGCCCGTCCTAATAGCCGCTTTGGCCAGCATTTCCTTCTCTCCAAACTAAAACGGGCGAATTTAGTAGGAGATCATAAATCGCATTAGTATTAGGTCCGTTTCGCATATTTAACGCGTTAGCGATCTATTATTTAGCTCGTAGCTTCTATATCTCTACCATAGCCTTTTTAATTACGGTAGCGCGTTATATAACTATAGGGGATAGTGCATCGGATTTAACCATTTAGGGGTAGGCTCTAAAGACTAAAAGTATAGAAACTAGTCCTTTAGGGCTAGCTAAATTGTTAATTACTTTAAACGCCATTTAGAGTCCCATCTCCTTATTAATTTTAGGGATTTCAGTTATAATAATCTAGTAGGCTTGCTATAATAGACTATAGTAGCGCTCTACCATTCTAATAGAGTTATATGCTTTAACCGGTACTCCCTTTATACTAGTTCCTATAATAGTAGTATATTGCTTAAATTCCTTGCTAACAAAGTTCTTTCTAGTATTATAGGTAATTAGGTCTGGTAGCCCTAGGTAGGTGTTAATTTAGCACATCTATAGAACGTCCTATATATATTTAGCGCTGATGTCTTATAGCTATCTACTGGCTTAGAATTACGTTCCTTTATTAATAATATATAGGAGGGGTAATCCGCTAATGTATATAATATCGATAATAATATTATAGTTAAAATTAATGTTGTTTTATAGGGTAAAGCGGAATCTGCCTAGTAATTTGCTAAACTTCTAATAGTAGTAGCAGAACTTAGTTAGTTGCTTAATGGCCATTCTATTAGTTTTATAGCCAGTATAGTAAAGTAGCTTTTGCAATTTCTTAACTAAGGGATGTCTAAATTGGCAATATAGGCGCCGTAGCTCTATATCTATTAAGTAACAGGGGTTCGCGTTAAAGGATTCAGACAAATATAACTATAGTAATAAGCTCTATAGAAGAAATAGGTAGCCAAACCGTTACACTACTGGCACTTTTTTAGTGCAAGTAATAACAACGTTTCTAAGGTTGTTGTAGTAGATTTAGAGTCTGTCTATATCCACTAAACAGAGCAAGAAGGGGGTATCCATATAGATAATATAAAACTGTATCTTGCCTATAGGGGTAATAACATCCGTAGTTCTAATAGAGGTAGCAATTCTAATGCCAAACTACACGTTAACTTGTCCTTTAGTTAAGGTATTAAGTCTTATAAATTGGTCCGCGTTCTATAGTGCCTAGAATTGTCCATAACCGGCCATAGACTTCTTTGACGTACTAGTATCAATCATAATTCCCATAAATACTATAGAAGTATAGCGTAAAGCGGCGGTTATTATATTGTAGTTAAACGGGTCAGTTTCTATAGTAGGTTCTATAGAGGTTGCAGTAAATAAGTGAGCGTAAGCCTTATTAGCTAGTTCTACGCTTATAGAGGTTGCTTTATCTATAGTAAGAGTCCCAAATAATATAAGGTAGTAGCCATTAGGGTCTTCTAATTCTTCCTTACTATTATTATTATTAGTATTTTTGTTAGCGTCTATATCTAGCATAAGAGCTTTAAAAGTCTTATTATACTTATTATTGTCGTCTCCTTTATAGTAGATAGTGTATTGTCTAAAGCATTCTTTAAAGTTACTATTGCGGCCCTTGTTATTGTTAAAACGTCTTTTATACTTATCTCTAGAACGGTTCCGCTCCTCCTCTATATATTTCCATAAGCGGCAGGTCTCCTTTTAGTAAATATAGCACTTAGTCTTTAGGGATCTGATGGTATTTTATCTATAGGAGCGGGTTTGGTCACAGTTGTTACAGATATCACAGCGGTATATATAATCCGTAAAGTAGGCCCCTTAAGACGGTCTTATTAAGGCCTAGAAAGGGTGTTCCTTCTCCTATACAACTATAGAAGATTATAACTTGCTAATTAACTGGGAGAGGTCTTTAGAAGGGTTGGAAATAGCAATACGGCATGCTAGTACTCCTTAGTAAGCGGTAACTAGCTTATTTGTAAGGAAGAGGTCTATATAAAACTCTAGGTATAATCTATGGCAATGTTTTAGGAGCTTGTTAAGGAGTAGTTAGAAACTCTAATAGATTTACTTATTAGGGTTCTTATTAATAATTCCTTAAAAGTCAGTGGCGTTCTATTTAGTAAGATTTCTCTAATAGTACTCTAGTCCTTTAAAGAAGTAACATATATGGTTATATGCCTTAGTAAATAATCTAGTTAAAAGGCTACTATTATAGTAGTGATCCTAAGCAAGTCCCTTTAGCATAGTTGGGAATACAGTTATATAGCCTTTAGGAGGTAGACCAGCTCTCTTACAGATATTATAGAAGATAGTTAACTTAAAGTTAAAGCTATTACTTACTCTATTGTACTTCTAGTCATCCATATAGATCTTGGCGATAGTAGCTGCCTCTTTGCTGTACATAGGCAGGTATATAGCAGGGTCGGTATTAGCAGTACTAGGATAAAGATACTAGGCAGGAGGAGCACTAGGTAGGGTAGAAGCGGTTACTAAAGGGAGGGTAAAGGCAGTTACCGCAGGTAATAATTACTAATTCTACATCTGTAGGAGTTAAGTAAGGAGGGTAAGTAGTTAATCCTAGGTAAAGGTAGGTGCAGCTTACTATTAGGTGGCGGTTGGTGCAGTTTACTGGGGTATAGATGCAATAGCTAGTTAGGGTGTTGTAGGGGTAGGTATTTACATTCTAGGTGTTGTAGCTATAGCTATAGGCTGAATTACAGGCGTTAGAGGTAGTGGAGGTAGTTAATAGGTTATAGGCGTCGGTACTATATAGGAAGGTAGTGGGCTATAGGGGGGGGTTATAGGAACTGAAGAGGTTATAACTAACGGGGTTATAGCTTAATTTAATATTAGAGCTATTTATATTAAGTTAAGTTGTTTTTGTAGTGCCACTATAATTATAGGGCTGACTTTCTTAAGAGCTCCTGTGATTTCCTTATTTGTCTATTCGTGAGGTTCCTCTTCTATAAGGACATTATATAGAACCTTATAAAGTAGGTATCTATTACTGTGTGTAGTAACATATACTCCTCTTTAGAGTAGGTAAGTACAGAGCTTTACTCTAGTAATAGAGCGTATCTTTCTAAAGTCCTCAATAGTAAAGCCTTCAAATTCTTCTTGGAATAGCGACTATAGTGTATAATCCGTAAAGTTCTTATATATATACTTATAGATTTTCGTTTCTATATATTCTTCTAGGTCTTCCTCCAAGGCAGTTGCTACATTAATCCCGTAACCATGTCTGGCGATTCTCTCCTTCCATTTAGGATCTATTTTATTGTGTAAAGCAGCGTACTAGTCCTTGTATATATTGTAGTTTAAGGTTAAGTAGAGGTTCTAGGGGTTTAAGTTTAAGGTTAAGTTCAAGGTTTAAGGCTTAAATAGAGGTCGGGGTTGAGGTCGAGGTTGAGGTTAAGGGCATCGAGGTGAGGGTGTCGAGGTGAGGGTGTCAAGGTAAAGGTGTTTAGGTGTGTACGTCCTTTACAGCCGTTGGGCCTGTAAAGTATTCTTAGCAAGACTGCTATTCTCTCAGCGATCTATTATATTGGCTATAAGGCCAGTACAAATTCTCTTAAGCTTAAGGGAGGTTGTAATCTTCTCTAAATAAAGATATAATTCTCTAGGCGATCTGACGCGTTAGCAGCTAAGCTAATACGTGGTCTTAAGCTTTAAGGGTGATGTAGCTTTCTCTTTTAACTAAAATAAACAAGGCTAGGCGATCCGTGTACTGTTTCTAGTACGGTTCTTAAGCTTTAGCTTATTGCGTATTTCCTAATCTATACGTCTACTGATTAGTGTCGGTATACTTACTTTATTAACGTGCACGAATATCACTGTATTGCGATACGTATACGGTGTTGAAGTTGGTAGTTATTGATTGTCTAGAAGTAAGGGGTTGCTCCAAGGTTAGGTTAGCTAGTCTTGCTTTGTGGTCTTATAACCACGTCACATAACTAACATTCCAACAGCTATATACTTAGGCTTAATTATATCCTACAATAGAATTAAAATAAACCCTAAAAAAAAGTTGCTATAATTATAAACTAAAAAAGCCCTAGTAATATATAAGATATTTAAGGATTTCTAGAATTTGCAAATTTCTATTAATAATTTATTAACTACTTCTTAGAAATTGCTTAGCTGTTAGTTAACCTAATAAAGAAAAATTTAAAATTTAAATAGACTGCTAGATGTAAATAAGCTTTTAAAAACTTAAAATATTACTTTATAACTACCCTAATCCTTACCTACTTTAACCCTAACCTTAAATATATTATTAAAATAGATTTGTTAGATTATGTATTAGGGGGAGTATTATTACAATATAATAAAAACGGCAAGCTATATCTAGTAGCCTTTCTCTCCTAGAAACTTGCCCTTACTAAATTAAACTATAAGATATATAATAAAGAACTACTTGTAATTGTTAGATGCTTTAAATAATAGCGTCCTAAGCTTAAAGGATTGTTATTTCTAATATGTGTATTAACGGACTATAAGAATCTGCAATACTTTATAATTATAAAGCAATTAATACAGCGCTAAATTTATTAGGCTAAATATCTTTTATAATTTAACTTTAAGATTATATATTAACTGGGCAAACTTAATTAAAAGCTTAATATATTAATATAATAATTATAGGACTTACCTATAAACGCTTTAGATAAACGGATTATAAATTAATTATAGATCTTACTGCCCCCTAAATATTTTAAAAAACTATATCCTATATTTCTAGATATAGAACTTAATAGAAATAAATTAGAAGTTAATAAATAAAAAATAGAAATTAATAAGCTAATAGAATATAAATATAAGAATAATGTATAGATAATTAATATAATAAAAGCAATTTAAATAGGAAAGTAATAGTATAAGGATATTACGCTTACTAAATGTAAAATTTAAAATAACTACAGGAGTAGAGTAAAGTTTGTGATACTAGCGCGTCCGTAGACTTGTTACGGCAGCAGTGGTTCCCAAGGAGGTCAAAAAGTAAGGTAGTAGAGCACCACTGGTGGCTCGCAGGCGACTCGCAAGCGAGTCCCAAAAAGGCGGGGAGATGGATCACGGGGTTTTCTCAAATAGAGTTTTCTCCCCACATGTATATAAGGAGTAGTCCGCGTGGGCCCAACAGGGATCCGAATCGGACGTTAAGCAATGAATAATAATAAAATTTAAAATAATTAATTATACTATTAATAGAAGATAGTAGTTTTAAATTCTAAACCTTTACAATTTAAGATACTTAAATTTGTATATAACTTCCCTATAGTAGGGTATTCTGGCTATATAAAGACCTATAAGATTGTCTAATAAGTATACTACTAGCCTATAATGCATAACTATATATAAAAATACGTTTAAGTATATAAGATGTGTGTGCGTAGAAAAACCTCTTATATAAAAAAGTAAGGAGTACTTTAACCGCTACCAGTTCCAATATAAAGATGGCGTAATATCTTAATTAACTTTATAGTTAACTTGCCTAGTAGTAATAGGTTTATAAATATTATAGTAGTAGTTAACTGTCTTATAAAAATATAATATATAATTCCTATAGACTTAATTAATACAATATTAGTAGCTAAATGTTTTATTAAGTATATCTTTAAGCTATATGGACTTCCTAATATAATAATATCTAACTATAGAAGCTAGTTCATTTTAGACTTCTGGCAAGCTCTATATAAATAATTAAGTATTTAAACATAACTTTTAACTATATTTTATCTAGAGATAGATAGTTAAACTAAAATTATAAACATGATTATAGAATAATACTTATAAATATACTGCTTCTACCTATAAAACGACTGGGAAAAATGGCTGCCTTTAGCTAAGTTTACTGCGAATAATATAATAAACGTATTAATAGGCGTGACGCTGTTCTATGCGACCTATAGATAAGACCCTTAACTTAGATTTAAACTATAACCTAAAATTAATATAATAGGACCCATAATTAAACGGATTTAGTTAATTAACGTATATAACTTTGTTAATTAAATAAAGCAGTTAACAAAACTATTATAAAGTAAATTAATGTACACTTAAATGTTATAAGAATGGCATATAAATAAAGGATAAGCTCCTATATGGGACTTTAAGGAAGGTAATATGGCTTACCTAAGTATATAAAACCTAAAGACTTAACGGCCCTTAAAGAAACTTAATTAGAAGTTTGTGGGCCTATACTAAATTAAGAAGAAACTAAGCCTATATACCTATAAGCTTAAACTATTAACTAAGATAAAAATATACCTAACGTTCTATATAAGCTTACTGCAACCTTTAAGAAATAATTCTATAACTTGTAAAATTCTGCTACTACCTTCTATAATTATTAACAACAGCAACGGTTTGTACTTTATTAACTTAATTAATAATATATAATAGAAAACACGATCTAAATAATTTAAACTTCTTATTAAGTGGGAAGGATATAAAATATAAACCTAGGAAACCTATAAATAGATTAAGGCTAACGCGCCTTCTCTAGTAAAAGAATTCTATAAAGACCATCCTTTGCGGCCTACTTTGGCTGGATAGATATAATATAAAGGCAAACGACTGCCACTTAATATAAAGACATAAAATATAATAGCAGGAAACTTGAAATTAAAAAGAACTTAAAATATATTATGACATTTATAACACGATTATATAATATATAAGATATTAAGGAACTTTAACCGCTGGTTAAAGTTATCTAATTGGTTAGATTTGCCTTGCTAAGAACGCTACCTAATACTAAAATATAATATGCGATAAAATTTTAAATTCTTAACTAAATTAAATTGTTTTAGACCTTTAGCTAAAAAGGGGGGATACTATAATAGGACTACCCCAGTTACAGCAGGAATGTCTTAGTGAAATACTCAATAGATAACTATCTGCAACTATCTGCGATTGTCTACCACAATTTATTAAATTCTACCATATTCCGCCAACTTAATTAAATTCTACTAAGTTCCGCCAATTTAATTAAATTCCACTAAATTCCACCAATATAATGGAATTTAGTTAAACCCTATTAAAACCCGCGTGCGTATATGCGCACATATTGACCACCAAGACCCCTGAGTATTTAATTATATAATTCTCTTATTATTCTTTTCTCTTCTTTACGCAACGTCTTGTTCTCTGTAAGAGCTATATACTCTTAAATTTAGATATAATTTATATTATTCCTTTAAATCTTCCCTAAAGTCTCTTCGCGCTCTTATACTTTAGCTGGTAAATGGTATAATAAAAGGTTTATCTATATAAGCTAATTTATAACTACTTTAGCATCCTTTAGTTTAGCTAGGAGCTCTCTATATAAAGATATTCTGGTGTAATAATATATTTCTCCTTGATCGGTAATATATCTAAAGTAAAATACTACTATATATATTATTAATTATTAGTTATAACCGTATAAGTAGGCTAGAATTAGGCACCCTAGTCCTTTTTAGTAGTAAAGGTATCTATTAAGCTTTATATATTTAGTTCTAAATAGCGTATTAATTATACTCTTTACCTTAATAAGCTTTATATCGTATTTAAAGACCTTTTTATTCTATAGCTTAGCCTAGGCTATTATATAGTAGGTAAGTATACTTTAGTATTTTTCCTACTTTCTTTTCTACTACTTCTTAAATGCTTCTTATACCCTAGCCCTTTACTCCTCCTATACTACATTTTATTTAGGTCTATTAGCTATATATCTATTCCTAAAATAGTAGCCACTATTCTCTTAAGCTTATCCTATCTAGTAGGCTATATTAGTAGCTTATTCTAAGCCGGCGCTAGTAGGCTATTGTAGTCTATATAGTATTATACTCCCTTTTAATATATCCTCTTACTAGCCCCTCCTATATATTTTTTATATAGGCTATAACTAGCTTCTTTAAATATATCTAAAGTAGCAGAAACCCTATTTTATACTTAAGTACTACGTTTAGTATTAATTTATATACCCCTATAATAGTATAGAGATATAAGTTCTATACTATATCTAGCTAGCGTAGCTTAGTTTTACTTATTTCCTTAAACTTTATCTACTCTAATAGTAAGTACTAGGTGCTATATCTATATAGTATTACTAGCTAGACTATAATGGAGTATACTTTCCACGCCTTTTAGAGGAGGAGCCTTATATAAAGGTTATAAACTAGGTTAGTATAGCCATTTAAATAACTATCTTTACTTTAATAATATTAACATATAGCCCCTATTTAAGCTCTAAGCTAACCTATACTTCTAATACACGTAGGTTACTAACTAGGCCCTTTATAAAGCTATATATATTAAACTTCTTATAGCTCCTTATAAAGTAGATAAGGTAATACTTTTTAGGGATAAATACTACTCTATATTAGCGTGCCTATATTATATATACTTTATATACTTTATACGCCCTTTTTACGATTCTATAGTTCTCCTCTATAGTTTTACTTTATATTAGTATATTAGAGTCATTAATAAACCTAAATACCGTAGTAGTGCCCCCTTATAGCTCTGATAGCAGTATATAGGTAAAGAAAAGAAAAAGAATTAGTAATAGCACTAAACCTTAGGATATACTAGTATTTATCTATATTATTTACGCTATATAGCCCCTAATTAAGAGCCTTGTTAATTAATCCTTAAGAAAGGACTTTATAAACTATACTATCTAGTAGGGCTACTAATAGGTATATATTTACTTTATTAATTTTATACTTTTATTATACTATACTATAGGGGCTATTTTATAGTAAGGGTATAGATATAGATATAATTATATAGATATTTATAAAGATATTCCTATAAGCATTTAATTAATTATATAGGTATTTAGTGCCTTAGTAACTAACTATAACTAGTATATATATTATTCTATATAGTATATCTAGTACTAAATTAAATACTAATTACCTTTTTAAGTTATTTAGTAACTAAGTAATATAAAGCTTATTACCTTATAAGAGACGTTTATATAGGTAATTATATAACATTTATAGAGCTATTTATAAAGCTATCTATAAAAACAATTATATAACAATTAATTATATAGGTGGTTATTAGCCAATTATAGAACCTTCCTAATATATTAGCGCTGCGTATTAGTAGAGCTTTAGGGCTCTATATAGGGTTTTATGTAACCGACTATCAGTACTATACTAAAACAGTATTTTGTCTTATCTTATGACTCACTACCGTGCCTTTTGTTATCGCATGTCTTACTACTTATTTCTATTACCTATTCATTACCTATTACCAACTAAGTGGCAATGTTGACCTGGTGGCCAATTAGGTAACAGTTACAAATCATTATTGGTATCTCTGTTAACCTTTGCCACGTATTTTATGTATATAGTATACCTAATTTCCATAGATTTACAATCAAGTTGTTTACTTAATTCTCCTACACTGTAAAGCTTATAGTTATAACCCCGGATTACACCACCTGCTAACCAATTAAATACTACCTTATTTAAGAAGTCACTACTTTTACTACCTTTGCAAGTGTCTTAAACTTCTTTACCTATTAAATGGACGGACGATTAAGCTTAATAAATGTACTAGAACGTATTAGAACAAACTAGCAAATCAAATTATTAAAATAAGGTTTCGCTAAGACGCTAACCTAGACCCTGCCTAATCTATTAAAATTCTAAAAATAATAACCAATACAAACGAATCTTTATCTAAAATCAACCTTATTCTTAAAAAGCCATCTAATTGGCTTTTATGGTTCTTTGTTATTTAAGATACTGCCAAAACTAATAAGGTATGGCAGTACATCGACCTATTAAAGAAGAAAGACAAGCTCCCAAAGCTAGAACCTTTAAAATAACCTATACCCACAGACGCACTTCCTGTAGCTATATTAATAGCCAAGCTAGATCTAAACCAACTCATTGCCTATAATTAACTATACGCGGAATATAAGGACGACCTCTGTGTATATTAGAAGAAGGAGCAGGCCATAAGCGATATTAGGAATTACGTTGTTTGCACAACGTTGGTATCCTACCTCCCTCTTATTAACAGCCTTAATATAGTATACAAACGGCTTTAGGCACTTAAGAAAGCACTTACCCCTACTATATTAGGTTAAAAGCATGACGTCCTTAACCAATACATGGCTCTTAAAGCCTATAATAAAAAGCAGAGCATTAAAAAATGGTCAAATAGCTGGAGGAATATCTATAAGTAGGCAGAATAATTAGAGCTACTAGACGTCCAGGGATTTAGACCCCACTACGATTTTGTATAAGCCATTAAACCTATCTCTTCTAGTTTTATAGGAGTGCTAGAAGTAGACCTTATTAGAAAAGAACGAAAGGACAAAGAGGCCCTATCTATTATTGACCTTATTAAGGAATTTAAGGAGCACTACTGTATATAGCAAGCATCGTCTACCTTAACTGCCAATAACTCTACATTTATAACTCTTTAAGGGAACGCAAATTCTAATTCTAATTTAGACTCTAACGGCAATTTAAATTTAAATTCAAGATGGCATAAGGAATGCATATGCGGCATTATATATTAATTTAGTAACTGCTATTACATCGCTGTATATAAGCGCCCTTAAGGATAGAGACTAAGGGCGGATGTCTAAAAGAAGGTAGATAAAACAATCTTATCTACACCTTAGATTAAACGCATTGTTAAGCAGATTTAAAAAAGAGAATAGGAAGCAAAGGAGAATAGTTAGAAGAATGCAGAATCTACAATTAATTTTAATTCTAAAACCCTAGCTTCTACTATACCAACTAGCTATACTACTATGTTTAGTACTAGCCATATTCCTTTTAAACTCCAGAACACCTAGATACTTAACCCTGGTATAGATACTTATATCTACAATAACAAAGAAGACTTTACCTTCTCCTACCTAGCTGTAGAAGACAACTACCTAATTACTGGCAGAAAATTTAAGAAAATTTAAGTATATGGAATAGTAACTATTACTATTAATATACCTACTGGGAAGTCAAAAATGAAGCTATCCTATATAGCACTAGCACCTACCTTTTTTATAAATATTATAGCACTGTTAAGAGCTACTAATAACGATATCTATTTCGACTTAGGATGAAACTTACTATACTGTTTAGCAACTGGCGAAACAGTCTGCTATGTAAAATGACTAAGGGGCCACTGGGCACTAATGCATAGAGAGCCTATACCTATAAATACCCTAGACTCATCTTAATTAACATTCTTAACCTCTAAGAGGTACTAGCCAAGCTATATAGCCTATAAACTAATTAGAGCCACAGCTATAAGATGGCATAAAATACTCGGCCATGTAGGACCTAATGCTATTAAGCAGCTTCCTAAGTATATTATTGGCGCAGAGCTAACCAAATTAACTACTAAACGAGCACCGCTTAAAATTAAATGTGAAACTTGCTTATTAGCAAAGTATATATAGCAGATCTCTTAAAGATGAGAATATAAATTTCCAGCCAATTAACCATTTAAACGGCTAGCATTTGATATTATCTACCTTAGAGTACCAGGATACAACGGCAATAGATATATTATGCATTTCTATTGCACGTATTCCAAATTTAACTTTGTGTATACCGCCAAGAATAGGGATAAAGCTACTATCCTACCTACGATTTATAAGACTTACCATTTAATTAAAATATAATTCTACTAAGACGTTATCTTCTTCTAGAGTAATAATAAATAAGTATTTAGATAAACGGAAGACATCCTAGAGACGTGGTATATAGATAAAGGCATTACTTTTAAATGCTAAGCACTATACACTAAAGAACAAAATGGTGGAGCAGAATAATCTAGACGAACCCTTATGGAATAATTAAGATCTATACAGCTAGAAGTATCCTTACCCCTATTTCTAGGACCAGAAGCTTTCCTTACTGCTAGCTATGCCCTTAATTAAATACTAAATAAGCAACTAGGGTAGAAAACTCCGTACAAGGTCGCCTATGGCAAGCCGCTATTACTTACCTATATGCACAAATACAGTTGCAAGGCCTATACGCTGAATAAATATGTTAGAAAGGGAGACAAGCTAGCTCCTTGTGCATTAATCAGACACCTAGTTAGCTATAATTTAACCAATATCTACTAAATTTGGATTCTAAGCCTTTACAAAATTATTTAAACTAGAGACGTTATATTTAATAGGAACTCGTTCTATAACCCTAAGGGCTAGAACATTAACTACCTACTAAATAAAGCATTAGAAGACACTATCTAGATAATTAGTCTACTAGAACCTCTCTATAAGGACAAATCTAAGGATAAATCTATCCTATATAGACCTACCTTAAATATAGATTAAATAACTATATTAAACAACTTAGCAGAGCTTCCTATAAAGGACATTAAACAGTTACCAACACCTAGTAGAATAGTATCTCCAGATCTGCTAGAAATAAACATTATACTAGGAGGACTTTAAGACAATATCTTGGATATAATTAAAATAAGTTCTATCTAGTTAAGCAGTTTACCAGAACCGTTAAATATAGCTCTATAAGCTAATAAGGTCTTAGCCAATCCTTCTACCAACCTTATCCTACCAGAAGGTTCTAAATAAATTTAACGTTAAGTATATGCAACAGCACTAGCCAATCTATCTACCCTATTTGGTTACTACACTGGCTTTGCTACAGGACTAGTAAAGGATGTTAACTAAACTAGATCCTTATCTCTATATTAGGATAATCTTCCTCCTAAACTAAGGAACCTTAAGGAGCTAAGAAAGCACCCTTTAACTACTAGCTTTTAAAAGGCTATGGAAAAAGAATATAATAACCTAAAACGCTAAGGGACATTTAAGACTGTTATAAAGGAAGAAACGACCAACGACCAAATCCTTCTGCTGAAATGGTCTTTAAATATAAGTTTAATAGCGACGGCTACCTATAAAAGCTAAAAGCTTAACTATGCGTCCGTGGAGACCTATAGATTACTAAGGAAGAGACCTATGCAGTAACCCTAGCTGCTTGAATATTCCGTGCCCTTATGGCTATAGCAGCCGTATTTGATTTAAAGATTTAATAGTATAACGCTGTAAATACATTTATGAATGCAAGACTAGATAAGCCAGTCTACTATTACTGCCTAGAAGGCTTTAATTAAAATGGACATATCCTAAAGCTACTTATAGCGCTATATAGATTAAAGGTCTTACTACTACTTTAGTACAAGGAGCTTACTAATATACTGGCTAAAGTTAGATTAAAGCCTATTCCAGGTACGAACTGCCTTTATACTAATAAATAACTTATTGTCTTCTTTTACGTAGACGATATTGCTATACTAGTTGCCAAAAAGGACCTTTTAAAACTGGAAGAATTTGAAGCCAAACTGCTATACTGATACGAGATCCGTGTACTAGGAGACCTATAATGGTTTCTAGGAATTCAAATTAAACAAGATCAACTAAGTAGAAAGCTTTGGCTCTGCTAAGATTCCTATATTAAAAAGATAGCTAATTAATTTAATATTTAACCACTAGGAAGATTTCCTAAGTTACTACTTCCTGCTAAAGAACTGACTCTGTCTAACCAGTAGATGAACCCTTAAAGAACTCTAGCCTATTAGCAATAAGTCGGTTCCCTTGCGCACCTCGCCGTATTTAAAAGACCTAATATTACAAAAATGCATTCTAAGCTGGCTGAGTTCTTTACTAATCCAAGTTAAAAACACCTTAACGCATTAAACCAAGCCATTACCTATTACCTTAGAATAAAATTAACAGCTATTAAATACTCTGGTGAAGTATTTAGAGTATACATCTACTTTAGAAACCCTAAAGGAGAAGACGTTACCTTTTATGGAGCATTTAATGTAGCATTTATGGACTATAAAGACACCAGACGGAGCTCTTAAGGATACCTTTTTATGCTATTTAGAGGACTAATTAACTAGAAGGCGACCCTATAGAAATTAGTGACTTGCTTAACTACCAAAGTGGAGCTTCTCTCCCTATCTATAGCTGCTATTAAGATCATCTAGTGGCAGCGTTTCTTTAAGGCAATCAGCTTCAATTTAGAACGCGAGTTTACCCTACTGTGCAATAATATGCAGACCATACACCTCCTAAGACAGGATATACCAAAGCTTGACACTAAGCTACAACATATCAACGTCTATTAGCACTAGCTCAGACAAGAAGTCCAAGATAAAAAGATCAACGTCTAATGGGTCCCTATAGACAAGATGCCTACTAATAGCCTTACCAAGATCCTACCCTGTTAAAGGTACAAGGCATAGATAAGGCAATTAAATTTGGTGGATATTCGACATTAAATTGCTACTGCATCATCTAACAAAGACTCTTAAATATCACCCTATCCTCTTACTACTCCTAAATTGTATCTCAAATTCCCTATTTTGGTATAGTCTCTACCTTTATTTTTATTTTCTACAGCTTTAACTACACCGTCAAATCTGGGGGAGTGTGTAACCGACTACTAGTACCATACCAAAACAGTATTTTGTCTCATCTTATGACTCACTACCGTGCCTTTTGATATCGCATATCTTACTACTTATTTCTATTACCTATTCATTACCTATTACCGACTAAGTGGCAATGTTGACCTGGTGGCCAATTAGGTAACAGTTATAAATCATCGTCGGCATCTCCGTCAACCTTTGCCACGTATTTCGTGTATATAGTACACCTGATTTCCATAGATTTACAATCAAGTCGTTCACTTAATTCTCCCACACTGCAAAGCTTACATTTTAAGCAGGGCTTCGAGCAGAGCTTCGACTAGACCCTCGAGCAGAGCTTCGAGCAGAGCCCCGAGCGAGCTTCGAGTAGAGCTTCGAGCAGGGCTTCGAGCAGGGCTTCGAGCAGAGCCTCGTGCAGAGCTTCGAGCAGAGCCTCGTGCAGAGCTTCGAGCAGAGCTTCAAGCAGAGCCTTGTGCAGAGCTTTATGTAGAGCTTGTATTTGGGCTTGTTTTTGAAGGCGTCGTAAACAATTTTATATAGAGCTTTGTGTAGCCATTCGTGCAGGCGTTCGTGCAGGCTTTCGTGCAGGCGTTCATGCAGGCGTTCGTACAGACGTTTGTGCAGACGTTTGTGCAGACGTTTGTAGAGACATTGTAGCGACAACTGTACGGGAAATTGTAGAGACGTTCGTAGAGACGATTGTGAGACTTCCTAGTGTATTAGTGCTGCGTGTTAGTAGAGCTTTAGAGCTCTGTAGGGCTTCAAGCAGAGCTTCGAGCAGAGCTTCGAGCAGGGCTTTGTTGGGGGAGACCCCCTAGGCGGCGAAATGTAGCGGTAACCACTAGGCCGTTCGCAATAATTTTGGCAGCGTTAGAATCGCCCTGCAAAGCTCTAGAACGTAACGTTGGCCGATTGTTTATAAAGGCGTTGGTTCGTTGTTGATTAATGGCTGAAAATTTAGTATGGCGCGCGAGTTTGTATAATAATTACATACAAATCGGCGCGAGGAACTAACAAATTTCCAAACCGTGTACCAGACTTATCTCGGTCCCAGACAATAATCCAATCATAAGCTGCTTACATAACAGATTAATCATCTTATATTATTATCGTCTGGTATATAGTTTGGAAATTTATTAGTCCCGCGCGCTAATTTGTATATAATCCTTATACAAACTTACGCACTATACTAATTTTTTAGCTATTAACCAATAACAAACTAACGTCTTTATAAATAATCGGCTAATGTTATGTTTTAGATCTTTATAGGGCAATTCTAACGCTGCTAAAATTATTGCAAACGGCCTAGTGGTTACCGCTATGTTTTGCCTTAAATATTACCACTAAAATAGTAAACATTTAGCCAGAGCCATTAACCATTACTAATTCTTAACGTTTAACCTCCTATATTAATATTTATAGTGGATAAATACCTAAATTGCTAATATATTGTATCTAGATTAATTCTGTGCCTTATTGCCTGCTTTATTGCTCCTCCGCTGCCTATATTACCTAAATATTAACCTATAAACCCCCTACCAACTCCATATTTACCAATAAGCTATATAGCGCCGTTTAGTATAAAGAAACGCTTAAAGGTCTTAATAAGGAGACTAAAAGTTAGAAATGCGCCTAGTACAGTACGTAACTGTCCTTATACTACTAGTAAGGTAGTAAATAATACTATTAGTATAGTAGATATCTTTAAAAAGCAACGCTCTGATAGTAAGGCGTCTCAGTTACTAGTAGTAAATGGCGAAGTTCCTTAGTTACTGCGGACAAACCTATAAATATCTTAACTCTCCACTAGCTTGGCCAGCTAGGATATACCTTAACTCTCTACTAGCTTGGCTAGCTAGGATACACCTTAACTCTCTACTAGCTTAACTAGTTAGGATATACTAAAGATGTAGGTAGCTAGAGCTTAGAGAAAGATCTAAGACAAGAAAAAGCCTAATACAACAACTTAAGAACGAGATAATGCAATTTAGGATACTATATTATCGCTATACGGCAACAAATTTAATGTAAAAAATGAGTAGGTAACCTATATTTAAAAGCTAATCTATAATTGCATTAATGTTATCCTTATTATATAAACTGGCTTTAGTAAAAGCCTTATTATATAAGTAATTTCAATCTTTTATAAAAATACTATATTGCTAGTATTTCTTCCTCTAAACAAGATTGCAAAAGAGCAAGTTTAAAGGTTAATTAAATTGGCGGCAATGCGCTACTTCTTAATGCTAACGTTAAGGATATAGATAAAGCGCTTAAGAGCCGGACTATATACCTATATCTTTATTAGTCCTAAGCTTGCCAGTACACCATCTTTTTATAATCTACTTAAAGACCCCAAGTTTAAGAAGCAATTGGCCTTAGTTATTATTAATAAAGCTTATCTTATTATACAATAGGGCAAGAAGTTTTGCCCTAAGTATACGCAGCTATACTATATACGCAATCTAATTGGAAGCTTGGTTCTATAGTTTGCCTATTCTACAACTTTAGATCTAAAAACGTTAGAAATGGTAAAGAAGTCCTTAGGCTTTAATAACACTAATATACACCTTAAGCAGACTTCTATTTCCTATAGAGAGCTTATCTTTTATCGTAGCCAGATACTAAAGGATATAATTACTAAATATACCTTACTCCGCTTCCTTCTTAATAAAGCTATTAATCCTGCTGTCTTTTAGGGAGGGAGCCGCTTAGCTACTCCGTATAAGATTCCAAAGACTATTATATTCTTTAATACTAAGGTCTAAGCTATAGAGGCATATAGAAGCATATCTAAGTACCTATAGTAGCTATATCTAGCTTAATATACTAAGAATATTACCTGCTTAATTATAGCCGTATTCTATTAAACAATCTTATTATTCAGTAAGAAGTTAATACTAGCTAAGTTTAGGAAACTGGTAGAGTCTTTTAAGATTTAAATTATCTTTGCTATAGAGGCTATTAGGACTAGTATTAATCTTCTAGACCTCTGCAAAGTGGCTATATATATAATACTAGCGCCTAAATAATATTTCTCTTTTCTTTTATAGTGTGGTGGTTAAGCTGGCCGTAATAGTAAAAGGCCTGAAGTAATCTTTCTGTTTAAATATTGGTGCTTTAGCAAATAAGACCTACTCCTATAGTTAAAGTTAAAGGTAATACACTGTTTAAATTCTTGTTAATAATGACAGTCTTATATACTATTATACTACTCTTCTTTTACCTCTTAACTATTACTATTACATAGATCCCAATTACCATTAGTTAACTCTATAAATTTAGACAACTTATTAGCTAGTGATACTATCTAGTTAAAGTAGGGAGGTAAAAAGGAAGATAAGCAGAAGTATATAGAGATAAGAGATAAGTTTTTCCAGCTATATAACGATTACAAGTATATTAAGGAAACACTATATAAGTATTTCGCTGAGCCTAATGCTTTAATTGCTGCTAATACTAATAAAGGCTCCTATTATAGTTACTATAATAACTCCCTTTAGTTAAGAATACCTAAATATAAAATATATAATGAGAAGGGGGCAAATCTGGATGTAAAAAAGAATTATATCCTTAAGAGACTTTAGATATGGGCTTAGGCATTAGCAGTACCTATAGCTATCGGCAGATCTGCTTTATTTCCAACACATTACACTATTGCCGTTCTATATACTATGCTATATTAAATAGCATATCAATTCTACCTAATTACTATATGTGAACACCTTAATAACTATATAAATAAATGGGAGTATATAGATCTACTATCTAAAAGTCTATAGCAGGAGCTGCGTGCGGCCGGTCTTAAATATAATTATATACTACACCCTTCTTTATAGGGTGTAGATACGATATTTAGAATTTCTAGTATTAATGTAAGGCTATTGCCCAGGTGTACGGTAGGGAGCAGGCAAGCCAAGCATGAGTCACAAGGAGAGTCGATGGAAGAGGACGATATGGTAATGAGTAGGTATGGCAATACCCTAGTACTGAGACGAACCGATAAGGAGGGAAAGGGCTGCAGGCCCGAGGAGCATATAAGGAGGTGCCAAGGGCTAGCCGAAGGCTAGCCTTGGCAGCTCCTGAGAGCCCCCAGGCGTGCACCCAAGTAAGGGGCAAAAAGCACCCTTATAATTAATCTGACGCTAAGCTAGAGTCCAACTTTATTAATTAACCCCCTGTTTAATACTGCTATATCTACTACTACCGCCAGTTAAGCTATATTAGTTGCTACTATATCCGCTATATAACCGCAACTCTCTTTAAGCCTACCCCCGTGCTAGCCTCCTCTGTATAATACTTAGGTACTATTACCTATAAGTTATAGCCTATTAAGCTTGCAAAGCCCTAATATATAATATATTTAGAACACACTAAATATAAGGAAGAGAAAGAGGTTCTAGTTATTGTTATAGTTATAAAGGGTAAGGTAAGCTATTTCTATTCTAATGATATTTTAATAAGGTTAATATAAAATCTAGATAAATATAAGTAGATACTGATTTGGTCCAATAGATATAGGTAGATTTTAATTTAGTTTAGATCCTTAATTCTAACCTAAATAAGTAATTATATACTTATTAGAGTTAACTAAAGAAGCGTTTTAGGAGTATATTTGCTAACTTTTTAATAGTTAAACAATTTTAATACTTCCTACCTTCTAACCTTTATTTTGCATCCTATATATATTCTATTAAGCCCCCTTACTAATAAGCTATTTAATATATATATAGTGGCATATAGGGAGTTTTGGCTTTATAGCCGGATTAATATTACTACTGTTATAGGTAGTGTGGAAGGGTAAAGCCTAACACTAAAAAATAATACTTAATTAAGTATTATAAATAAAAGAATAGAACGGCTTAAGTTATACTAGAGAAGTAATTAATTAATAGAGGGTATGTCACGGAACCCAACCGTAGGGGCCTCCATAGGAGAACCCCGTGCTCTCGCGTACATCTCGCGTACAGCTTATGTCAGTTACGCGAGGGTATATCACCTCCTTACGCCCTCGACCCTTACAATCGATCGCGCAACGTCTTATAGACTCCCCGAATACATACGCTTTGTAGCCATTGCCCACGTTCCATAACATTACGTTACGCCTTTTTCTTTACTGACGCTTAGCCTATAACCAATTCTACGTCTCTATAACACCGTAGACGCTGCCAAAAGTAATATATCTATAAGTTACCTCACTTTATATTCCTAAAGAATTAATAATAGTAAGACAAAATTCCTTACTAGCTACTATATTAAACTTAAAGAATAACCCAATACCTATATTAAAACCATAACACTAATTAGTCCTAAGAGGATTTAATTTATTAGCCCTAGCCTTAACCCCTAAAGGGAAGCCTAGTAGCTTAAAAGACTATAATGACCATAAGGGGGATATTAACAATGTCTTATTCTTTATTAACTATACAACTACGGATAAATAAGCTAAAGGGCTACTACCTATTAAGATTAAGATATAAGACGCTAAGATATTTATAAAAATGGTAGCATGAGAACCTAATAAAAACTACTACCTTCTATAGAACTACTATTTAAAACTTATATAAGCTAAAATGTATACTACTTAAGATTATAATATTATCTAAGACCTATAAGCTTATAAGGCGCTCGCTAATAATATATGCTAAGAGATTAAAGATAACCTCTATGCGTCTAAACGCGATGTTTAATAATTAAAGAAGGCCAAGATTATACTTATTGCTATAGTTACTAAAAGAGAGGGTATAATTAAATACCTACAATTTTAGCTTAATAAGCACATTTATAATAATACCATATACCCCTTTACTGCATATAATGCTACCTAAGTCTCTATACCCCTAGCAATCTTACCTACTTAATACTTAATAGAAGGTTAGCGCCGAGCAGCTTTACCTAATAGGAACCTCTACTATAGTAGCGGTAATAATAAAAACTATAATAATTAAACCTAAACTACTACTATAGGGTCTAATATACGTTACCCTAATCCCCTAATCTTTAAGGGTGACTGTAAGGAATATAGCTACTAGAAGATATAAACCCATAAGAAACTAACTTAGAGCGCCTACCTTTTTCCTATAGAAGATACTAAGATTGGCTATATTATTAGACAAATAAAGGGCATCCTATTTAATAGGCTTTTTACTTAATAGGAGACTAGTAGTCCTTAGAAGTAGCAGTTCTACTAGAAAGTTCTTAATAACCTTAACTAAATATACCGCAACTATAACCTAGTGGTCACTAGTTAAGCTAAACTACGCGCCCTAAAGATAAGTCCTACTAAATTATTTAATAAGTTTTATATTAAATTCTAGGAATACACTAGAGTTCTTGCCTAAGATAATACTAAAAACTAAAAAGATCTTCTTAAAAAAGTTACTTATTGCCTTAGTTATGCAGCCACTAGCTATAACTATAATAATATTTATAATATGGTAGCAGCCCTATAAAAAATTAAATAATAGCTAAACTAGATTACTACTATAAACCTCTACCTAAAAACCTCCCTATAGAAGCCCTCTAGACCTACTAAACCACTAACGCCTACTACCCTAAGCAACACCACTAGTCCTAATATTAACCTCTTTATACTAGCCTTTTTAAAGAAGCTACTAGATAGAGAGCGCAAGCTACTCTAAAAGCTAAGGCGTTACTATAGATGCCATTAAAAAGGTTGTTATAGCTATAGCCTAAACTGCCTAATAGCTAGGTTTAGCAGCTGCTATTAAACACCTAACCCTATACCCCAGACACTAAATATATTACTATACGCCGCTACCGCACAAGATAAAGATATAGTAATAGTAGTAGAATTAGACGTGGAAGTGGAAAATATAAAGTCCTAGCCCTAAATTATAGGTTAGGATACTCTAATAATAAAGGGATCTATATATTGGCTTACTTAATAGATAGCTTAGTAAAAATAAAAGGATAGAAGCAAATAGTCTTATCTATAGAGGGAACTACTGCTAAGAAATAATATAAAACCTATTCTATAATTAACTGCGGAGCTATTAATAAATTTATAGATACCTAATTTGTGCGTACTTATAACCTACCTACCTTACCCCTTACTAAAGCCCGCGCCCTATAACTTGCTAATAGTAGTTGTACTATATAAAAGATTACCTATATAGCATAACTCTACCTAAACATAAACGGACACTAGGAGGAGCTTTAGGCCTATATTACACCACTTATAAACTAAGCTATTATCCTTAAAATAAACTGGCTTAAATAATATAACCCCACTATTAACTGGTAAAAGAGAGAAGTAACCTTTAACTCTAAATACTGCAGAGAGACTTGCCTAGGGCATGGCCTAGCCACCTTTATCTACTCCCCAGAATATTAACCTAAGGAAACCCTTATTACCCCACCTATAACTAACTACTACTATATAAGCGCCGTGGCCTTCTACCGTATAGTATATAGAAAAGGCTAGACCGTTGCTATAGCCTCCTAATTATAACTATATAAGCTTAATAAAGATTAGGACCACATTCTCTATAGTAATAAAATAAATATAGTTAACCTCCTAAAAAATAATACCCCTATAGAACTCTATAGACTTTTACCCTTAGACTTTAAGAAGTTTATAAAGCTTAAAAAAGGACTTACTAATAAGGAACTCCATAAGCTCCTCCCTAAGAGATACTATAACTTTATTAATATATGCTTATAAAAGAGCGTAGATATACTCCCCCTATATTAACCTAACAACTATACTATTAATATTAAATAAGGAAAAACGCTACCCTATAAGAGACCCTACCTAATATTAAAAGACGAACTCCTAGTTATTAAAAAGTATATTAACAAGCACCTTAATAAAGGGTTTATTTATCCCAGTATATCCTTAGCAGCCGCCTCTATCCTCCTTACTAAAAAGCTAAAAGGAGGTATTTAATTCTATATTAACTATAGAGGACTTAATGCTATTACAATTAAGAACTAATACTCTATACCGCTTATACGCAAGACCCTTAAACGGCTTAGTTAAGCCAAAATCTATACTAAGCTTAATATTATTGCCGCCTTTAACCACCTCTAAATACAGGAAGGTAATAAATAGAAAACTATATTTATATTATACTTTAGCTAATTTAAATATACTATTATACCTTTTAGTATATATAATGGCCCAGGCAGCTTCTAAAGCTATATTAATAACGCCTTATAGGACTACCTTAACAACTTCTACTCCGCATACCTAGATAATATACTTATTTATAGCAATAACCCTTCTAAGTATACTGAGCACGTTTAAAAGGTCCTATAGCGCCTTAAAGATATAGGACTTTATATTAATTTAAAGAAGTGCGAATTCTTAGTTATAGAAGTAAAATACCTTAAACTAATTATTACTATTAAGGGTGTCCATATAGACCCTAAAAAAGTATATATAATTACCAGATAGCAAACCCCTACCTATATTAAGGACGTATAAGCCTTCCTTAGTTTTACCAACTTCTATTAGAAATTTATATACAACTTCTTAGGTATTATAGCACTACTTATAGCAATAATACAAATAAAGGGCCTTTCTGTAAAAGAAAGAAAAATATATTTATATTTTATCTAGACGCCTAAATATAAAAAGGCATTCTAAGACTTAAAAGATATATTTACTAAAGTACCTATTTTAGCTTACTTTATACCAGGACAATAACTCTATCTTAAGACTAACTCCTTAGACTACGTTAATATAGGCATTCTCTTCTAGATAGGTAATAACAGTCTCCTTTACCTAGTCGCATTTTACTTATCTAAGCTTATACTATAAGAATGTAACTATAAGATCTATAATAAGGAACTCCTCACAATTATATAAATATTTAAGGAATTCTAACTAAAACTCTTCTTAGTAGAACCTAACTAGCTAACTAAGGTCCTTACAGATTATTATAACCTTAAGTACTTTATAACTATAAAATAACTAAACTAACGCTAAGCACGTTGGAATAAGTTCCTCTCTAGTTTTAGCTTTAAAATTATATATAGGCTAGAAGTATAAGATACTAAGCCTAATAGCCTAATACGCCGTTTATAAGACCTTCCTTAGTTAAAAGATAACCCTTATAATTAATTCTAATAATAAATAATCCTAAAAGCATAAAAATTAGCCCTAGGTATACTACCTAAGATAGAACCAACTGCCCCTTAGCTTTATACTATAGAACTAAAGTTACCCCCTAAAATTAACAAACTTATTACTATAGTATATAACACCTCTGTTAACCTATTACTATATTAATTAATTGCTATAAAGATTACTAGTACCTATATACTACCTACCAACCTCTAAAGCTTAGGCTAGATTAATATGGCAGCCTTAAAAGTAAAAGAGAATAGGCTCTATTATAGAGGCCATCTATTTATCCCTAACTTAGAAGACCTATAACGGCAACTAATCTAAATAGCCTATAACCTCTAATTAAGCGGCTACCTAGGTAAAGAAGGAACCTATAAGCTCCTTAGCTAATACTACTTCTAGCCTAAAATAATAAACTTAATTAAATGCTTTGTAAGCGCTTACTACAGCTATAAATATACTAAAGCATTTTATATAAAGTACTAAGGACTGCTATACCCTCTACTAGTACCTATATAACAATAGGCAGATATTACTATAGATTTCGTTATTAACCTACCGCTTTATAAATAATATGGCCAAACCTATAAGAACATCCTTATAATAATATACCAACTTATAAAAGAACGCCACTACGTTCTAACTAAAGGCGTAGCTATAAACAATGTTGCTAACGCCTTTCTTTATAAAGTTTACTAACTATATAGGTTACCTAACTCTATTACGTCTAACTAAGGCATGCAATTTAACTCTAATATATAGAGGCGGATCTACTAATACCTTAGTATCTCTGTTAAGATATCTATATCCTTTTACTATAAAACTGCGGGATAACCAGAAAACGCTAACGCTAGTATAAAGGCGTACTTATAACAGGTAGTCGCCTATAGTTAGGACAACTGGGTAGACTACCTTCTGCTAGGTAAATTTGCAGCAAATAACTACATCTTAGCCACTATAGGACTTACCCCGTTCTTTGCGAATAAAGAATATTACCTATAATCTAGTATAGAGCTACTAGAGCCTATTAATAAAAAACTGCTATATAGAAAACGCCTTAAGATGCTACTTACTAATTAATATATAGACTATATAAAAGACCTACTTAACTACTATAAAGGAGAGATGGCCTAGGCCTAAGCAAAACAAGCTTACTTTACCAACTATTATAGAACACCACCACCTAAGATGCGTATTGGCGACTAGGTATAGTTAGATTCATATAATATCTCTATATAGAGACCTATAAAGTTACTTAATTATAAAAACCTTAGCCCTTACTAGATTAAATGCGTTATTAATAGAGGAGCTGTATATAAACTAGAGCTCTCGCCTACCTTAGCCACCCACGGGATATAGCCTATGTTTTACTTATAGCTATTATACCTTTACCAGCCTAACTCTTTACTAGAATAAACACAGCCTAAATCCCTATTAGTATTAATCTAAGATAAGAACAAAGACAAGAACTATAAGGAGTAGACTATTAAATAAATCATTAACTCTAAATACTTTGGCAAAGGTAGAGGACAGCAGCTCTACTATAAAGCTACCTATATAGGATTTAATATAGATTAGCCAGAATAGCAACTATGGGAAGATTTTAAAAACGTAAAAGACCTATAGAAACTAGGCCTAAGCAAAGATTTTATACCTAATCCCCTATAGGAGCCGTTACAGCTAAATTATTATATATTACTGTTACGTAACTACTCTAATAAGATATTAAGGAACTTTAACCGCCGGTTAAAGTTGTCTAATTAGTTAAATTCTAGACGCTAAGGAGAAGCCAGCTAATTAGGATTTTCTATCCCTAGAATAGAAAATCGCTATTAGCTTGCTTACTACTAGCGCCTTAGCAACACCCTTGTACCTTACTAAGTCCCCAACAGCCTCCTTCCCCTCTATAGCCCAGTACCTTTATATAGTAGCAACCTATAAGCTTTAAGTCAGAAGCACCTATACAAGCCCATTATACCTATAACAATATTTCTTCTTCTAAATACCCTAAGCATTTCCCCCTATATGTATATAGTAACTACAGCGTCGCCAGAGCTCCGCCTTAATAGAAGGGGGGGTAGTGTCACAGAACCTAACTGTAGGGGCCTCTATAGGAGAACCCCATGCTCTTACGTACACCTTGCGTATAGCTTATGTTAGTTACGCAAGGGTATATCACCTCTTTACGCCCTCGACCCTTATGATCGATCGCGTAACGTCTTGTAGACTCCCTAAATACATACGCTTTGTAGCCATTGCCCACGTTCCGTGACAGGGTAGAAGTGAAATTATATTAAGGTAAGGTAAGGTTAAAACCTAAGCTTCTGTAATATATATAACCCCAAGCTTTATATATATAATAAAAAAACGAACTAAAATAACCAAGGGGCATTTAATACTACTATATTACCTCCCCTACCTAAAACGTTATTCCCTAACGTTTCCTTATATCTTTCTTAGTAGGTAATAAATACCCCCCCCTCCCCCCTAAAAAAAAAATACACTAACGCCTAATACTCCTCCAACTTCTCTAAAGCTGCCTATACTCTATCCTTAATCATTATCTCCACTTCTCCCGTATTATCCTTATCCGTAATACCTTCTGCTTTAAGTTCTGCGCTTATATCCTCTTGCATATTAACAGCATTAGCTTAGAGGCTTAAAGACACTCTTTTCCAAACAGTAGCCATTTCTACTCACATCTTTTTCTATATAGGAGATTGTAGAACGCTAGAATTAATTGCCTGCTCTTCTAAGGTAGTACCATTTTCCAAAATTGGTAAAGGCGTTGGGCGGTACAATGCTACTAGTTTATTAGTACTTTCTAGAGCATTAATAAATGCTAGTAAATGTTTAAAAGCAATATCTTAGTAACTACCTTCTTTAAGCTTTCCCGGATCCATTAATTCCCGGTCAATTTCCATAGGCATCACTTTATTAAAGATATTAGGGCTATGGTCTAGAGTGGCAGTTCTAGTATTTTAAGGTGTAGTAGCTTTACCCCCATCTTTAGAGCAACCTTTAGAACCATAATTAGTTAATAGGGGAGCGCTAGAGGCTCTATCAACCAGGCCGTCTTTATATTATGGTTCTGAAATTAAGCCTTTAGGGTATTCTAGGTTATCTATGGGACGCCCACAACCTTGTTTTTTTGCTAAAAAGTAAGACTTAATCCCAAATAATTCTTGCTTAAATTCTTCTAGCTCTGAAAAGCTGTTATAAACAGCCTTAGCAATATGTGTGACGGCTTGAACAAATGCCGCACGGCTCGAACAAATGCCTCTGAACCAAAGCTTGAACGAATGCAACGTGTGCTTGAACAAATGCTGTATTACGAAGATATCAAGGTGAGGAGCA
>Ga0307507_10003117_pt1 | contig 33036 bp, 6 predicted proteins | sample 7_EM_MG_FD_207223 | JGI IMG/M metagenome (GOLD analysis project Ga0307507, IMG submission 207223) | Populus trichocarpa ectomycorrhiza microbial communities from riparian zone in the Pacific Northwest, United States - 7_EM | ecosystem: Host-associated > Plants > Roots > Unclassified | place... | reverse complement strand
GTGGGGACTGTTGATTCTATTAAGGTAGACTACGTAGTCTATATACTGACGCGCCTCCCCCTTGATTAGTCAGCATACAAGTGGTTGGTACGACAGGTGCTGTAATTATACATTATGTTTTAACAACCTAGTGCCTTTTACCGCGTAGTTACTCTAACTACCTCTATAGTCTCTAGCGAAATAACCTTATTTTCTATAATTTATATAAGCTCCTTTTTTAAACTATTCTTCTTACTATAAAGTCCGCTTAAATATCTTCTACTATTAAAATCCCTGGTTTAGCATTTGCCCCTTAGTCCTATAATTACTTAATCCTTAACCTTTAGGTTTCTATAGTTTTTTACTCCATCTTTTAGATTCTTTAGTACCGCTTTGGTCTATTAGCTCTAGCCTACCATTCTATAATTTATAACTCTATATCTACTACTACGTGCTTTACGTCTTATATATCTATAGAACTCTATCCTAGCCCTTCTTGGCTTATTCCCTTTAATAGATCCTATTATTAATCTTAATTAATTAGTTAATTAATTCTCTTAGGTTATCTATATCTTCTATTAGGATAATCGCGTCCTAGACTTTTACCTTAAGTCCCTGTTTATACTATACTATAAGCGCCTTATTATTCCATTTAACCTATATAGCAAGCGTTTAAAACTGCGTTATATACTTAATTATTAAAGTGCGTTATACTAGATTCTAAAGCTTCCGTTCCACTATTATTATTACTTTTAAATCTCTAAATATTTATGTAAGCCAGTTCACGAACCCTTACCAGCTTAAGAATATATACTTAACCTCTTAGTTAGTAGTTATGTCTTTATACTCTTATATCTTAGTAAAATAAGGTTTAAACCACTTAAGTACCCTACCTATTAGAAATAGTCCTACGTAGACTACCTAATCCATTAGTATAGTAAGCTTTACACCCTCTTATACTACCTTAAAGCGCATTTATATAAAAAAAACCCTTAAGCTTTAACTTTTCTCCTAAGAACCGCTTAACTAATAGTATCTTAACCTTTACTACTCTAATTCCATTAATTCTGTCTTTAAGTATTAGTTATTATCCGTTAACCAATTAACTATTTTCTGTAACTATTTAACCGTAACTAGTTGCAAGTTAGTATCCCTTATACTAGTATCCCCACTAGTACCTAAGGTAGTTACTACCGTCAATAGCGTTATAACTAGTACTTTTAGTGGCATATTATTTAACCTTATTAATACTATAACTAGGTAGTAAATATATAACAAAGCTTTATAAGAAATACTACGGTAAACTCGCTAATAGGCTAGGTGTGTGGGTAAATAAGAGGTTAATAATATAATAATAACTGGTGGAGTGGTTGCCCAATAGATTAACTTTAATTATATTTTAAAATTTACTATAAAGAAAGGAACTATCTAGGTAGAAACTGTGGTCCTATAAATATATAAACTGCGTCTAAAAAATATTAAGCATGTAAGGTACGCAAGGTATGTTTAGTATATAACGTTCCTTATAGATACCACAAATCCTACGTATTAAAACGGTAACGTGATCTATTATATGACTTGGTTACCCTTCGTCCCATAGTTTAACTAGTTCCAGCGCCTCCCACGCTTCTACCACTAGTCCACTTATGTCCTCTTTTAGTAGCCATACTACTACTAATATAAGGTCCGTAACAATTAGAGCTTAAAGTTAATACGAAGGTGCCTTATAAAAGTCTTTACCGCTAAGCCGGCTTACCGCCAAGGCAGAAAAACAAGATTCTGTCGGCAGAATTCTGCTACGTTATTAAGCGTTCTACTAAGCTTGTTTTTAACTACTTAATTCCGTAGCTTTTAAGTTCTTTTTAATATTCTAAATGGCCACTAAAAGATCTACTGCTAAACATTATGTAGGTGGCTATAATTTAGCTATAAGGGCTTAAATTATGGCTCTTAGAGGTTATAGAATCTTAGCTACTAAAATTATAAAGACAGCCTAAATTTCTGAATAAACCATACGAGACGTATATCGCCGTGTAGTTGATTACAATAAGGCTTTAGGGGCCATTCGGTTGCAACTTCATATCCAATATGGAGGCCCCATATTTAACCGATATGGAGCTCAAATCTGAATATGAGGCTGTCGTTCGGTAAATCTGACGACTTTTGAATATGGAGCTCCTCCATATGGGTAAGCGCGTCAAATTTGCAAGCTATACTATATACGGTAGTTAAAATGAGGTTCTTGGCACCGTTTCAATATGCTGCCCTCGAGCCTCCGTTCCATATTCCATATTAATCTGAGCTCTTATATACGCGCCAAAGTAACGACTTCTTGTGATATGGCGACTCCACACACTCCAACCGCGATACTGCTGTCGCATTTGCAAGCCTTATATAATAATAACAACATCTTAACCTTCGTAATCGCAATAAGCTTATTTTCGGGGCGTCGCGGGCGTCGCGGGCGTCACTGTAACTCTACTACGGCTCGTACGGGAGGTGGGCAAAGATGTAGGAAACGTCGATCGCAGAGAGAGCGTTGGCCGAGGAGGAGGCTCCATTGCTACACCAAAGTAGAGAGTCGCGATAGAGGCCTGGTGGCAGAGAGGTGCTCATTCGAATCGCTCACCAACGTCAATCACGGATTGTGCGAAGCCAAATCTGGAGCCTCATATGGAGGCTACCGAACGATCTACTCAATTACAGATTCAAATGGGCCGCGGTAGTAGCCGCCACTAATTACAAAACGGACGACACTAAAAGGCGCACGGATTGAACAAATATGATATGGAGCTGATTTGCAACCGAACGTACCCTTTTTTTAACCTAAAATCTTTTCTTCCTCTCGTCCTTAGTACCTACGTAGACAATACTTCTTGCCCTAGCCGTCTATTTAAACAAACTAAAAATACTAAGAACGCAATACTAAAGAAGATCCGTTGTAATAAATATAGCAGAGAAAAGATATGCGCTTATATTGCTGCAGAGGTTAAAGGAGTTAGTGCTATAACCATATAGCGAATACTTAGAGCCTCTAGATTAAGAAAGATTAAGCCTTTATAAAAGCCTAGATTAATAGAGAGGATAAAGCTTAAGAGGCTTAAGTTCTATAAAGATTACACTTATTAGAAGTTAGAAGATTAGAAGAATTTTATCTGGTTAGACGAGATATCTATTATCTTAGGTTATTGCCGCGGTGGATATTAAATTTGTCGTACTGTAAATAAGCGTTTTATTAAGAGCTGTATATATAACTGCTAGAAAGGCTACTTAGAGTTTATATTCTAGGGCTATTTTTTATATAATAAGAAAGGACCTTAATATATCTAGTAGTTAAAGGCAGCTGTAGAGCGGAAGAAAGCTTAGGCTATAATTAACAAGCTAAATAACGAGCTTAAGCCTCGTATGCGGTAGGAGTGGAGGCTTAATACAGGTATTAGATGGATAGAGCTACGCAATCTTCCTAGACTAAAGCTAGGATAGAAGTTTACTAAAGCAACTAGCAAGCTCGTACGGAATTAGAGCTGTGGAGATATTAATTAGTGGTGATATTAAATATTAATTCTTATACTAAAGCTACTACCTTTTACTTAAGAGTGCCTTTATATAACTCACTACCGGTACTAAAGCTTACGCTACCTTATAACTCACTACCCTATTTCTTACTATCGCATATCTTACTACTTATTTCCATTACCTATTCCTATTACTTATTACCAACTAAGTGGCGCTGTCTACGGTGGAGATTATAGATTATTGTCGTTAGCTTCTTGCTACCTGCCTTATATATATATATAGACTTTAGAGCTACATTTACAATTAAGTCGCTTAGTTAATTCCCATATACTACAAAACTTATACTTAAGGAGAGGCTTAGTACTATTATTTAGGAGGATAAGGCTCTAGCTTATACCTTCTAATATTAATTAACCGTATATAACGTATGGAATATTTAACGCCTTCTTTAGTATAGCAATTCTTTTAATTTAAATATAATTAAACCTTGCTGGCCGTATATAAAGAGCATCACTACGCGTAAGGGAGCGCCGTAGTAGAGGGAGGTTGTAAGGGACGTATAGTAGGCGGGATAGAAAGATCTTAAGCAATAGAGGATTTAGGCTTAGATTAAGTGGATTATTAGGTATATCTAGAAGGCTATTAATCTTAAAAGAAGTAACGAGTATAGGGAGGGTTCTATAGAGGCACTAAAACGCTTAAAAGCACCTAAAGCAGGAGAGGACGAATAGGAGGATATCTAGATTTGGAAGGCGGTAAGCCAAGGCGGTTAATTTTCTTAGCGGTAAAGACTTTTAGAAGGTACCTCTATAATAAAAAACCATTTAAGGATAGAAAAGCTTACCTTAATATAACTGCTGCTCTTAGTATATATATACCAATTATAAGGACTAAAGGTGTTAGACCTTATATAGTAAGTCTTATTATAAGCTTCCAGAGTCCTTTTATTAAACTTTCAGTCTTTTAAGAACGTATAGGCAAAGTTATTTAAGTAAAACTAGTACTACTTGTGGGTTAGCAAAAGCCAAGGTTTTATATATAACGGTAGGTATTACGGACAGCTTAAGTACGATATTACGACTACTTGGAGAAGAGTTGGAGGAAGCTAGTTAGTTAATACAGGCATGGTCCAGGATGGATCTGGTAGAACCATGTAACAAGGAATGGTAGCCGAGGTCATGTGATGTAATCTATATAATCTATATAATCTATATAATCTATACAGAGCGTACAGAGCACATATACTTCACAAAGCGAAGGGATTTCTTAGGCGTACGGTTGTGTATTTAAAGGACCACAGTCCCTACCCAGATAGTTCTCTCTTTATAGTAAATCTTAAAATATAATTAGAGTTAATCTGTTAGGCAACCACTCCACCAGTTATTATTATGTTGTTAAACTATTCTTACCTACATACCCAGCCTAATAATAGGACCCACCGTAGTTTCTACTATAAGGTTCCGTTACACATTCACTACTAAAGTTACGGTATTAAATAAGGTCGAACAACATGCCACCCAAAGTACCAGTTACAACGATATTAATGGTAGCTACAACCTCAGGGTCAGGAGATACCAGTATGGTAGATATAGATTCTTAAGTAGTTATACAAGGTCAGTTATAAGAAATAGTTAATTGCTTATAAGACAATAGTAGGATACTTAAAGAATATATTAGTGGAATTAGAGCAGCAAAGGTTAAGTTACCTTTAATTAAACGGTTTTTAGAAGAGAAGTTAAAGCTTAAAGAGTTTCTTACATAGATATATTTTAAGGTTATACAGGAAGGAGCGAAGTTAGCAACACCTATAGATTAGGTAGCATACGCAGGACTATTCTTAATAGGAAGAGCTCTAGAGTAGTTTAAGTCTTACCTTACAGAGATATAAGCAAACGGTATAACAACTACTAACTCAGACATACGATATGTGTTTATAAGTTAGAACAAATTTGTAGAACAGTTAACACAAATATTTAGAGACCCCAAAGCAACTATAACAGCAGAATAAAAACTTCAGAACTTAGTATAGCGCACTTTAGCAATTAAGTATACAACGTAGTTTTAAACACTAGCTATATAGGTCAAGTGGAATAATAGGGCGCTTATAGCACAGTATAAATAGGGACTTAAGGCTAAAGTCTAGGACGCAATTATCCTAATAGAAGATATAGATACTCTAAGGAAGTTAATAGACCAGTTAATAAAAATTAATAATAGGATCTATTAAAGGGAACAAGCTAAAAAAGGGCAAGATAGAGTTCTATAGTTATATAAGGCGCAGAGTACGCAATAACCAACACAGAGTTAAAAACTATAAAATAGCGTAGAGCTAATAGACCTAAGCAGTACTAAAGAGTCTAAGAGGTAGATAAAGAAACTATAGAAACCCAGAGGTTAAGGATTTAGTAATTATAGGACCCTAAAGTAAAGGCTAAACCAGGGATCTTAGTAGTAGAAGATATTTAGGCGGACTCTATAGCAAAGCTAGTAGTTTAAAGATAGAGCTTATATAAATTATGGAAAACAGGGTTATTTTGCTAGAGACTATAGAGGTGGTTAGAGTAATTATATAGTAAAGAAAATAAGACTAGCAGACGGCATGTATGTATAGAAGGATAATAGTGCACTATAAGGAATAAAAGAGTGTTTAATTAACAGTTTCGCGTTTTATTATAACAACGTATACTAAATTCATAAGAACGCTAGGTACGGCGTAAGCTATTAGCTATAGGAGCCATTATTATCTAAGTTTAGAGGAACCAACAAACTAGCTCATAGATCGGATATTAAAGATAATAAGTTTAATATAGGCAAAGCATTCACCAATAATAAGGTAATAAAGGCAGCTTACTAAAAGCATACAGACTTTAAAGAAGTTAAAACAAAAGTAGAGACTAAAACCACTATAGAGCGAGGTTTAGTAATGGGTATTATAACACTATTAGATATAATTTCCATTGCTTTATAAGACAAAAGGAGCAACATTTAAAAGAAACTAAGTAAGTAGATAACTGCTGGTGCTAGCTTATTACTTAATAAAGGCAAAAGGCCATAGGTCCAAGACTCTTAAGATAAAATAAAAAAGGCTCTAGACTTATAAAATATAATAAGGACAGCTTAAGAACCCACAACAGACAAAAACTAATAGAAAAGAGCAGTAACTCAATTTAGTAATAAACAAATAAGTATAGGACGCAAGTTTAAGAACTAAGAGTTCAGAGAATAAGTAAGAATATTATTAAGTAGCTAAGATTTTAAAGAATAAATAAGGACCATAATAGTTCTAGGTAAACATAGTGTTTAACCTAAAGATTAAAAAGTTAATACTAAGATTAGAAAGCAAGACGACTTTAAAAATCCAGCTATAAGACGCAGAAAATAAGAAACTATAGATAAGTTTAGACATAAAATCATCGCATAGTAAAAGCAAAAGCTAGATAAGAGGTCAGCTATGCTAGGTTATATAAGGGACAGAGCACCCATATAAAGAATTACTAATAGGCCTAAGGCAGGGACGCCTAGAGTAAAGTAGTTAAATAAACTAGAACAAGAAGAGGATCTAGGGATTCCAACTAGGTTCAAAAAAAGACACACTAAGAGATATTATAATACAGTAATAACAAGATACTTTCTAATAGACAAACCATACACACTAAACTAGTTATACAGAAAGTGGTATAGGCAATAAAGCAATAACAAATAGGCAGATTTCTATATATAGCTAAACAAAAAAGTTATCTAAGACCAACCTATTATAGAAAAACACATAAATCACATCAAAGGAGCGTTAATTATAACGTTAAGGAACCTAGAAGAAGGATCTAGAGACTAAAGAAGTAAACAACAAATCTTAGTACCCATAGAAGAAAGACTGACAGTCAGATCAGCTAGATAGAGGTTTAAACTTAAGAATAAAGATAAGCTAAAAGTAGACCTAAGTTATTTAGTGCATTATACACTATTATAGATAGCTTATATAGATAATATATATAACATATATAGAGCACTAAAAGACAAGAACTAGAAGTACCTATTAAGGATATATTAGGCACTAAAAGAAAAGCGGTTTAGGGATACCAAGTATATATATAGATGGCACCTAGTAGAAGTACAGAGTTAAGGGGACCTAATACTTTAACTAGGAAGATTCCTTACGGAAGAATGCCTAAATAGATAATAGTAGTAGGAGTACCTAGAAAACACTTGTCTATAATATATAGAGGATAAAAAACAAACTAAGTATTAGCTAAAGTTAGACCAAGTATAAGTAGGATTAAGTAGCCAACAGTTAGGAAAAGGGGAGGCGTATAGGACTAGAGGGAACTAGTATTAGAGCCTTAAACCCTTAAAGAAATTTAAGGACAACACCTAAATTTATAAGTTAAGTAGTAAGATTAGCAGTTCAAAGCGTTAATAGATAGTAGAGCAATAAGGAACTATATATTACTAGTAACAGTAGAAAGGATAGGGATACCATATAGACAAAAGGAATACCTATATCTACTTACAACAATTTTAGGAGATTAAATAGCCTATAGAAAAGGTATTATTAATCTTAAAACAGGACCTATTTAGTTAACTATTAAAGGGAGACTAATTAGAATGTCTTTTAATATCCTACTATTAGGATAGGATAAGGCGATACTAGAAATACCTTAATTACAGAAATACAATCTAAAGGTTAATTAGGTTACAGGTTAGGTTAATATTAAAGATACTTAATAATATAAGATGTAATAGTAAACTAAGTTGGTATAGTATTAAGTAGGAGCAATATATAAAGAGACTAAGCAAGGCTTAAGTTATATACCAAAGAGATACCATAAGTATGGCAAAAAGTTATAGTCACTAGAAAGTGAAAATCTATTAGAGCATATAGTATAGGACTATAAGATAGAGTTAGAAGAAGAAATAAGTCTAAAGTTCTTTCCAATTTACAAGCTTACTAAAACCAAGTTAGTAGCACTTAAAGAGTTTATCCAGGAGAACTTATAAAAGGGATATATTAGACCGTCACAATTATTAGCAGAATATCCAGTATTATTCATCCTAAAGAAAAATAGAAAACTTAAGATGTGTATAGACTATAAGTAGTTAAACAGCATCACTAGAAAGGATAAATATCCTTTACCCTTAATTAGCAAAATCCAAGACAGGATAGGCAATGCATAAATCTTTATAAAGATAGATCTAAGGTGGGTATACCATTAGATTAAGATCAAGGAAGGTAATAAATAGAAAGCAGCTTTTAAGTTAAAGGAATGACTATATAAACTATTAGTTATGCAATTTGGGCTTATAAATACACTAGTAACGTTCTAAAAGCGAATTAATAGTATATTAGGAGAACACCTAGATAAGTTTATTATAGTATACCTTAATAATATTATCATCTACTTAGAGAATAAGAAAGAATATAGAGAATATATTAAATAGGTCTTAAAGAGACTATAGAAAGAACGAATGCTAGTAGTAATTAAGAAATGCGAGTTCTTTATAAGGAAGACCGATTTTATAGGATTTATTATTAAACTAAAAAAAAATTAGCATAGACCTAAAGAAAGTTAAAGCCATAATAAGTTAGTAAGAACTAGAGAATATTATACAGTTAAGGTCATTTCTAGGGTTTTGTAACTACTATAGGAGGTTTATAGCATAATAGTTAAAAAGCATTAAGCCATTCACAAGGTTAACAAAAAAAGAGAAACCATAGGTTTAAGGTAGTTAGTAGAAGAAACTATTCTAAGAACTTAAGAAAATGTTTACCTAGGAACCAGTTCTTAAGATCTATTAACCAAAGTTAGACACAGTTGTTAAGACAGATATATTAGACTTTGCACTAGGAGTATATTTACTATAGAAGCACCAGAACGCATAGCATCCAGTAGCATACTATAGTTGAAAGATAATACTACTAGAATTAAACTACAATATCTACAACAAGGAGTTGTTAGGTATAGTTACAGTACTTAAAAAATAGAGAGCATTTTTACAAGGCATAGAGAAACCATTTATAATTAAGACGGACTATAAGAACCTTATAGGATTTCTAATAATAAAGGAACTCAACCAAAGATAGGTTAGATAGGCGGAAATGCTTATAGAATACTATTTCAAAATTTAGTATACTAAAGGTATAGATAATGTACAAGCAGACGCTTTAAGTAGAAAAGCTAAACTATAAAACAATAATAAGCCATTAAGAGCTTTATTACAAAAAATCAAGACAGATTAATTAGGTATAATTATCCAAAGATTATAGCAACTAGAGAAAGATAGGTCTATAAGTTACCAGAGAGTAATTAGTTACAGAAGATCCAAAAAGCGCAGGTAGAGGATCCAGACTTAAAGTAATATAAAAATAGAGAAGCTACTTATATTCTAAAGTCAATTACAGCGGAGTTTATAAAAGAGTTTTATAAAGAAATAACATAAGAACACAACAGAGCTATAGGCTTAGTATTAAGACTTTAAAAGAAGTACATTATTTAAGAAATCTAGGGGTTAGCAAGATAAGTTATAAAAGAGTGCCTAGATTACTAAAGAAACAAACTAATAAGGTATAAGCTGTATAGAGGGCTACAACCTATTAAAACACCAGAAAGACCATAGGAGGTTATATTATAAAACTTTATTATTAAGTTACCAAAGTTAAGAGATCCTATTATAGGACAAGATTATAACACAATCTTAGTAATAGTAGATAAGCTTATAAAGTAGGGATACTTTATAGCATGCACTAAAGAGATATCAGCAGAAGATATCGCTAGAATCTATATAAAGAAAATATTCGCAAGATATAGAGCACTAGATAAGATTATATCGGATAAAGATCCAAGATTTATAGCAGTATTTTGGGAAGTGTTTCTAGCAGAATAAGGAGTTTGCGCAGCAATCTCTATAACATATTATCTGCAGACGGACGGACAAATAGAAAGGCTAAACTAGACACTAGAACAGTATCTAAGGCATTATATTAATTATATATAGAACAATTAGGTATTATTACTACTAGTTATACAGTTTGCGTATAATATAACACTATAAGAAGGAATGGGGACATTACTATTTAAGGCAAACTATGGGTACAAGCTAAGAACATCATTGTCACTACATTAAGCAAAGAAAACGAGTAGCACAGCTAAATAAAAAATAGAGATATTAATGAATCTTTATACAGACCTTATAGAAATAGCTAAACTAGTATAGCAAAGGATAAAAAGGTACTATAATGCTAAGAGATCTAAGGGACCAGATCTTAAGGAGGGAGATAAAGTGTAGCTACTATATAAAAATTTCAAGAGTCAATAACTAAGCAAAAAGTTGGACTATGTTAGACTAGGACCTTTTAAAATTAAGCAAAGAATTTTATTAGTTATGTATAAGTTAAACCTACTAGCCAAAATAAGAATTTACCCTATATAACACGTCGCAATGCTAGAGCCAGTATATGGAAACGTTAAACCACCAGTATATAAGGCAGACACGTACAGAGGATAAGAGGAAGATAAATAGCAAGTTTTAAAGATTATTAGTTATAAGGATGTAGATAATAAAACATAGTACAAAGTAAAGTGGATAGGCTATAGTAAAACTATCTAGAAACCACTAAGCAACCTAGAGAACGCTATAGGAAAGGTAAAGAAGTATTAGAAGAAAGTAGGTTAGGGAGTATTAAAAAAGGATCGCCAAAGGACAAGTCACCTAAGGGGGACCTATAAGGAGCAACTACCACGTTACTTAGAGTTATTTCCTTCTCTAGAAACTTTACCCTCTTATTACCTAGCTTAGACAGACCCTATTAAACAAGTTTCCACTCCTTGGAACGAACCTTCTCACAAACCTTCTTAAGACAAAGAAGACGCGCTAAGGCAGACAGGTACGCCTTATAAGCGGCATAAGTACGCTAAAGCTCAGCGAGGGAGGTAGAGAGCTTATTATCAAGTTTCGTAGCAGTAGATTAAATATAAGACCCTATAATAGGTTACTTAAGGAACCAGAAGACTATTAAAAGTTATAAAACGCGTATACTTAGCATTAGAGATAGAGCAAACGTTATAAAACAATTAAATATTCGCTTTAGTGCACTCTAAACAAAAGGATAGTTATTAGGCAGTAGGGCTTGCTAGTATAACACAAACCAGCCCCTCTTTCGTATAACAGGAATATAGAGACGGTATTATCTCACCTAGGAACAAGATTATAGTAATGGTACAAAACCGGCAAGCTATAGAAGAAGAAGAAGAGGCTTTAGGTATAATAAGTAAGAATATTAACCAGACTACATCGGGAAAATATTCGCAGGATAAGATTTAAGTAGACTTTAATTTTCGCGTTTCGCGTAATTAATATGCAATTTGACCAACTCGATACGCAATTAACTAACTTGACACGCAATTAACTAACTTAACACACAATTTAACTAACTTAACATGCAATTAACTAACTTAACACGCAATTTAACCAACTTAACACGCAATTAATTAACTTAACACGCAATTTAACTAACTTAACATGCAATTGACCAACTTAATATATAATTTAACTAACTTAATATACAATTGACTAACTTGACACGTAATTCAACTAACTTAATATGTAATTAACTAACTTAATAACTTTAAAAGCTAACTATATATTTCTTAACACGCAATTAACCTACTTAGTAACTTTAAAAGGTAACTATATATTTCTTAACATGCAATTAAGGTAAAGTTATATACTATATATTTAACTATTATATATTATCTAATATAATCTTATACAATCTTATATAGTTTTATTACTTGGAGGCTCTGTATAAGGCTCTGCGCAAGGCTCTATATAAAGCTCTACACGAAGCTCTATATGAAGCTCTACATGAAGCTCTACACAAAGCTCTGCGTATAGAGGCTCTGCACGAAGCTCTGTATAAAGCTCTGCACAAAGCTCTACACGAAGCTCTATACAAAGCTCTGCACAAAGCTTTACGTATAGAGGCTCTGCACGAGGCTCTACGCGAGGCTCTGCGTATAGAGGCTCTGTATAAAGCTCTATATGAAGCTCTGCATAAAGCTCTACATAAGGCTCTGCGCGAAGCTCTATATATAGAGGCTCTACACGAAGCTCTACACGAAGCTCTATACGAAGCTCTATGTATAGAGGCTCTGTATAAGGCTCTGCGCGAAGCTCTGCGTATAGAGGCTCTATACGAAGCTCTATATTGGGTCCCCGCTATATTCCTAATAGCGTCTATACGTGTCTCTGCCTATGTAGCCGCCTTATTTTTTACCCTTCTTTCCTTCCTTATATCCTCCCTACCTAGGGAGGCACTAGAACGGCAGCTAGTAGAGGACCGTTGCTAGAACTAGATAACTATCGCTAGAACTAGACAACCGTTATTAGAACTAGACAACCGTCGCCAGAGCTAGATAACTATCGCCAGAGCTAGACAACTGTCGCTAGAACTAGACAACCGTTGCTAGAGCTAGACGACCGTTGCTAGAACTAGACAACCGTCTCTAGAGTTAGACGACTGTCGCTAAAACCAGACAACCGTTACTAGAGCTAGACGACCGTTGCCAGAACTAGATAACTGTCGCCAGAGCTAGACGACCGTCGCTAGAACTAGATAATCGTCGCCAGAGCTAGACGACCGTCGCTAGAACTAGACAACCGTCGCTAGAACTAGACGACCGTTGCTAGAACTAGATGACTGTTACCAAAACTAGATGACTATTACCAGAACTAGACGATTGTTGCCAGAGCTAGATAACCGTCGCTAGAACCAGACGACCGTCGCTAGAGCTAGACGACAACGACTAGCCAGCGAGCACTATAAACGATTTAATCGATTGATCGAATTAAGGTAGCATAGATAGGTAGGCACAAATAGGGAGATGCTAACGGGTAGGTAGATATAGATAGGTAAGCAGATGCAGATAGGCAAGTAGATATAGATAGGTAAGCAGATGCAGATAGGCAAGCAGATGCAAACAGGTAGGCAGATGCTAATAGGTAGGCAGATATAAATAGGTAGGCAGATATAAACAGGTAGGCAATATAGATAGGTAGGCAATGCAGATAGGTAGGCAATACAGACAGGTAGGCAATATAGATAGGTAAGCAGATATAGACAGGTAAGCAGATACAGATAGGTAGGCAGATGCTAATAGGTAGGTAGATATAGACAGGTAGGCAGATGCAAACAGGTAGGCGATATAGATAGGTAGGCAATATAGACAGGTAGGCAGATGCTAATGGGTAGGTAGATATAGACAGGTAGGCAGATGCAAATAGGTAGGCGATATAGACAGGTAGGCAATGCAGATAGGTAGGCAATACAGATAGGTAGGCAATGCAGACAGGTAAGCAGATACAGATAGGTAAGTAGATATAGATAGGTAGGCAGATGCTAACAGGTAGGTAGATATAGATAGGTAGGCAGATGCAAACAGGTAGGCAATACAGATAGGTAGGCGATGTAGGTAGGTAGGTAAGTTAATAGGTAGATAGGTAGAAGAGAACCATTGCTATATTATATTAAATTATCTAAAATAATATTATTTATTTTACTAGCCTTATAAATAGCTTTAAAGTAGCTTTTATTTATTTAAAATATGTTATTAGTATAAAAGAGGTAAATATAATTATGGTTGCCAAATGCGCAGATTACTGGTAGGTTGCGCGCAGGCTGCGTGTCAAAAAAACACAACATAGGCTAGTCGGTCAAGTTGCCAAATGACCTCAACTGCGCGCCAATTGCGTCAACCACCAACCATTGAGGCTATTGAAAGGGTACCATATTTTGCCGATGTAATTAAACAGATATTACACCTCTAGTAAACAACTTAGAGATATTAGGAATCTTTAAGGACAAAGATAAAAAGGAGGGAGATAGTGTTACAGACAGCTTAAGTACAATATTATAACTACTTAGAGAAGAGTTGGAGGAAGCTAGTTGGTTAATATAAGCACAGTCTAGGATGGATCTGGTAGAACTATATAACAAGAAATAGTAGCTAAGGTTATATAATATAATCTATATAATCTGTGTGATCTATATAATCTGTACAGAGCGTATAGAGCACACGTACTTTATAGAGCGAAGGGATTTCTTAGGCGTATAGTTATATATTTAAAGGACTATAGTCCCTACCCAGATAGTTCTCTCTTTATAGTAAATCTTAGAATACAGTTGGAGTTAATCTATTAGGCAACCACTCCACTAATTATTATTACGTTGTTAAACTGTTCTTACCTATATACCTAGCCCAATAATAGGACCCACCGTAGTTCCTGCTACAAGGTTCCGTTACAGTAGGGCTAAAATACGCTAAAGAATAAGCTTAGAAGAATAGTTAGTTGGGGATTAAAAGGGTATATTAAAATAATAATAATAATAAAGTAAATCTTAATAAGTATATCAAGTAAATGTCTAAAATTAAATAAAGGTTAATTATGGAAAGTAAGGTATTAAGGAAAAGAATTAAGCTTAATAAACAAGGTATCTTTATACTTTATCTTCTAATACTCTTCTAGTATATAGCCGTAACCTTACTAATATAACTCCGTAATAATAATATAATTTAAAAGAAAGAAAATATAAGTATAAGCTATTTAGCTATTACTTCCTTATAAAAACTGATTATACGGCCGGGGGAAGGCAATTAAGACGTTAATTAAAGACGTATATAGGTTAAATTATACTTAAATAATACTACGGGATTAAAGAATAATATTATAGACGTTCTTAATTATATAATAGCTATAGATATTATTATAGAATATTTCTCCTATTTACTAGGTAGCAGAACTACGCTAACTATATATTATAAAACTGCTAAATTTAAAAGCATATACACTAAATCTTAAGAGATAAGTGTAAGGTAATAGGCTCCGCACTACCTAGCCACGGCATAATCCTAAAAGGTAAGCGAGTAACTGGCAAGATGCCAGGCACGGCTGTGCGGAACAATACATATAGCCAAGGTGACTTCGTCACCTAACAATAAGTCTCTTTAATTGACTACTTAATTACCTAACTGTATATAATAGCTTAAGGGTAAATATAGGAATAATATATTAGTAATATAGGAAAAAGGTTTATAGATTATATCTTAATAGTTAAAGATAATGGTAAGCTAAGGCCCTATACGTTAAATCCTTTACTAAAAGGTTCTATAGAGCTATATTAGGGACACTAAATTACCTATAATATTTATAATTAATTATAGATTGGCATCTCTTGCAACGTTAATTTAGGTCCTATTCTTATTGATAAGCTCTAGCCAATTAGATCGTTAGGATTTTAGAGCTGTAATAAGGAATATAAAGCTTTAGTAAAGAGTTTAAAGGCAGCCGCTAAAGCTCCGGAGATAGTTCTTTTGCTATAAGTTAGAGGAACGACGTATTAGGTAGGTTAGACGATATTAAAATTAAAAAAGGCACGATTAAAAGACATAGTAGTTGATTAAATTAATCTCTGTAATTCTGGTGTTAAGCATAAACTACCTATAATAGGATATTAACATTATATAGGATAAAGGCTTAGATATAAAGTTATATAAAAATCCTTAGGTTAGCCTTGTCACGCGACGGGCAATCGAGGCACTAGCACTGTAATATAACGAGCGCAAGCCTGTACAATTGAAATGTCTATGGACTTGGATATCAAGATAAGGAGTAGAAGAAGGTCGTGGAAAGAATACGTCTATATACATGGAGCCAAGACGTAAGCGAACCCCCTGACTAGGCCCTATCCAGGTTACGCGCGTCAGTGCCGTAATAAGCCTAAGTAGTTACTAGCACGCTTTTAGTAGGCCTTTAATATATCTCCTAGCAATTTATAAGGGATCTTTTAGCCCCTTACTTAGGTGTACGCCTAGGGGCTCTTAGGAGCTACTAAGGCTAGCCTTTAGCTAGGCCTTAACACCTCCTTATAAGCTCCTTGGGCCTATAGCCCTTCCCTCCTTATTGGTTTATCTCTATACAAGGGTATTGCTATACCTACTCTTTACAATATCGTCCTCTTCTCTTAACTCTTCTGTAAATTATACTCGGCTTATTTAACCCCTACTATACACCTAGGCAATAGCCTTACACAATTCTTACGTTTTTTCTTTGGTTTAATTTTTTTCCTTATTAAAGTTTTTAGGAGTTTAAAAGTAGGGGTTAGATAGCTAGACAATATATAGTGGTATACTAATATCTCTCTAAACCCCTTCTGGGATAAGCTCTTAATAATCTCCCTGTCACGGAGTAGGCACGAGCCGGGATACAATGCACTAAACGAGGTAGTAATTGAGAAGGCTACGTACACGTAACTATGCGTGGTTGATACAGCTTTGTTGACGGCCAGCTTCCACCCCCCCCAAAGCGAGCTGCGATTTTTGTACGCCATTTAATTTCGCTTGATCGCCACCAACTGTATATAGCAATCGTAGCGAACGCCCATGCTTGGCTGTAAGAACTTCAAGCTGTTTACGCTCCGCAGGTCATCTTTGTCAAATATCGTGAGATTTCCATCCCTACGATAATGACAAATTTGAGCGCTGTATTCGCGTTTTGGCAGCTGTTGTAAGTCCACAACGTAGGCGTAGACGTAGGCAAAAGGGGAAGGAAAGAAACTTCAACAAGTCGTTAAAAGGGAGGAGTCGACAGTTCTCCCAGACAACCAAAATGGCCCTTGCGTTCAGCAATAGGCGTTCGCTACGATTGCTATGTACGGTTGGTGGCAATCAAGCGAAATTAAATGGCGCACAAAAATCGCAGCTCGCCTTGGGGGAAGCTAGCCGTCAACAAAGCTGTACACTAAGGTCGCTTAAAGTTTGCGTTTGGATTTCATTGGGTGTCTTTCGCTAATCTAGATGCTTTAATTGGCTGATAATCGTTGGACGAATTTTAACGGGTTAAGGGATAATGGATATGTTTAGCATATGCACCGCATATTCAATGCATACTTAGCTTCTACTATTATAAGGGAAAAAGAAAAAATGATTTAATATAAAAAAAAAGACTCGACGTGAGCAAGATTCGAAGTTGCGCCTAGAGAATATCAGTTACAAGTACTATTGTCGGTATATATTCGTTTCACGTATTACGTGCACAGCACGTGATCTACGCGAGACGCGTATATGTATCATCAAGACGCGTGGATAGAACGAAAAGAATCCAACTATACACCGCACTGCACGTATATTACGTCTATTGCACTATATTAAAGTATACTAACACTAATTAGTAAGCGCGCATAGATTAGGAAACACGCAGATAGCTTAGAAGACGGTTATACTATCCACCTTACAGCAGATTAGAAGATAGTTATACTTATCCACCTTTCATATCAGCCTATTTTAGTTAAAGAGAAGAAGAGAAACCACCTAGGAGTACTTGTCTGGTATCCACGACGACTTCTAGATATCTCGTTTTATCTATTTTAGAGGACCACGAAACACGCAGATAGCTTGGAAGACAGTTATACTGTCCACCTTGCAGCAGATTAGAAGATAGTTGTACTTATCCACCTTTTGTATCAGCCTATTTCAGTTAAAGAGAATTACCGCGTAGAACACCTTACCCTACTTAACCAACTTGAACCGCCCCCTTAACCACCTCCTTAACTGCCCCCCTACCTTTACCTTACGAATTGAACACCTTACCCTACTTAATCAAACCGCCTCCTTAACCGCCTCCTCAACCGTTCCCCTACAAATACCCTATAAATACCCTTACCCTTACCCTTACCTACCCAAATAATATATAAAACACAAGATGTTAGGAACAGAGAAAGACTAGAAGGAAGAAGCAGCTAAATAGGAAGATAGAATTAACCTAATAGAAGTCACCAAGGACGAGCTAACCAACTACGTATAATACAAGATGTATATATACACGGAGATACACAGCCAGTACTAGCTAGACTGGACACTCTGGGAATTGTTCTAGGAAGATTTTAAGGACTTTACGGTTAATATCTTTACAAAAATACCCTTATACTAGCTTTAGAAACTACACAATTATCTAAACAGTAGAGGAGTAGGGGTTAATGCCAACTATAAATAAGGCAAAATACTTACTTAGTCCTTATACGACATAGCACAAGAAGAAGACAATAGAATAGACTAGAGAAAAGATAAACGTACTTAAGAACAAGTTTGGCACTAATATTAAGTTAAGAAGTATTAGGTATTACAAGACACACAAAACCCCGGAGGAGTAACAAGCAGAACGTTCTTTAGTGCTTATACCTTCCGTTATACCTTAACCTACAACTACCTCTACCTCTATACCATCTGTTATACCTTAACCTACGACTACCTCTACCTCTACCTCTACCCCCATACTATCCGTTATGCCTTAACCTCTGCAATAACCTCCGCAGCAACCTCTGCAGCAACCTCTACAACAACCTCCGTAACGACCATCTGGTGTTTAGACCGCAAGTCTACCACTATCTAGAAGAGCACTAGTAGGACCTTTACTATACCATTAATTAACCCAACTACAAATAGATAATTAACCCAACCACAAATAGATAATTAACCTAACTATAAACTAAGCGTATAAACCCGACCTATAAACGAACCAACTAATTAAACTGAGAGTTTGGAACGTTAAAACAAGGTTTTCGCTAAGACACTAATTAGACCCTACTTAACCCTATAAATCCTAAAAATAACAACCACTACTAAATTAAAAATTAATCTTATTTAATATACGGCTCTGCATCCCTATACATCTAGTAGCTTTAATTGTTTAGACAAGATGTTAAAGGAAGAGATTATTAAAACGTTAGATAAGGACGAGACTTAAATAGATATTAGTGGAAGTTAATAGGTAAAATCTAGTGGAAATTAAGATTAAGCGACCGATTAAGAGGAGCTTAACCCTTAAGACGATAATGTAATAGGCCCGTAAGCCTTAAAGAATAATCCTCTACCTGGCCTTCCTACCCTAGAAAAAGAAGCCCGCCTATAACGGAACCTTGTAGCAGGAACTACGGTGGGTCCTATTATTAGGCTAGGTATATAGGTAAGAACAATTCAACAACATAATAATAACTGGTAGAGTGGTTGCCTAATAGATTAACTCTAATTGTATTCTAAGATTTACTACAAAGAGAGAACTATCTGGGTAGGGACTATAGTCCTTTAAATATACAACTATACGCCTAAGAAATCCCTTCGCTCTATAAAGTACGTATACTCTGTGCGCTTTATACAGATTATACAGATTATATAGATTATATAGATTACACTATATAACCTTGGCTACTATTCCTTGTTATATAGTTCTACCGGCTCTATTCTGGACCGTGCCTATATTAACCAACTAGCTTCCTCCGACTCTTCTCCTAGTAGTTGTAATATTGTACTTAAGCTGTCCGTAATACTATCTCCCTCCTCTTTATCTTTATTCTTAAAGATTTCTAGCATCTCTAAGTTATCTACTAGAGGTATGATGTCCGTTTGATTAATTTAGTTAATACTTTTACTTATTATGCCTAAAGCATCTCCTTTTTCTTTAACCCTTTGTTGTACGCGTACGGTTTCCTCCATACTATTGCTAGGTGAGATAATGCTATCTCCGTGTTCTTGTTGTGCGAAAGAGGGGTTAGTTTATATTACGCTAGCAAGTCCTACTGCCTGATAACTGTCCTTTTACTTGGAGTGCACTAAAGCAAACGTCTATTCTTCCTGTGATGTTCGTTCGGTTTCTAATGCTAAGTATACGCGTCCTATAACTCTTAACAGTCTTTAAGTTCCCTAAGTAACTTATTATAGGGTCTCGTGTTTAATCTGCCGCTATAAAACTTGATAATGAGCTCTCTGCCTCCCTTGCGGAGCTTTAGCGTATTTATGCCGCTTATAAGGCGTACCTGTCTGCCTTGTCGCGTCTTCTTTGTCTTAAGAAAGTTTGTAAGAAGGTTTGTTCCAAGGAGTGGAAACTTATTTAATAGGGTCTATCTAAGCTAGGTAATAAGAGGGTAGAGTTTTTAAAGAAGGAAACAACTCTAAGTAACGTGGTAGTTGCTCCTTATAGGTCCCCCTTAGGTGACTTGTTCTTTGGTAATCCTTTTTTAATACTTCCTAACCTGCTTTTTTCTAATACTTCTTTACCTTTCCTATAGAGTTCTCTAGGTTGCTTAGTGGTTCCTAGGTAGTCTTACTATAGCCTATCTACTTTACTTTATACCATGTTTTATTATCTATATCCTTATGACTAATAATCTTTAAAACTTGCCATTTGTCCTCCTCTTGTCCTCTATACGTGTCTGCCTTATATACTGGTGGTTTAACGTTTCCGTGTACTGGCTCTAGTATTGCGATGTGTTATATAGGGTAAATTCTTATTTTAGCTGGTAGGTTTAACTTATACGTAACTAATAAAATCCTTTATATAATTTTAAAAGGTCCTAGTCTAATATGGTCCAACTTCTTGCTTAGTCGTTAACTTTTAAAATTTTTGTATAGTAGCTATACTTTATCTCCCTCCTTAAGATCTGGTCCCTTAGATCTTTTAGTATTATAGTACCTTTTTATTCACTCTTATACTAGTTTAGCTGTTTCTTTAAGACTTATATAAAGATTTATTAATGTCTCTATTTTTTATTTAGCTGTGCTACTTGTCTTCTTTACTTAATATAGCGATAACGACGTTCTTAGTTTATACCCGTAATTCGCCTTAAATAGTAATGTCCCCATTCCTTCTTATGGTATTGCGTTATATACAAACTATATAACTAGTAATAACGATACCTAATTATTCTGTGCGTGGTTAATATAGTGTCTTAGATACTATTCTAGTGTCTAGTTTAGTCTTTCCGTCTATCCATCTGTCTGCGGATGATATGCTGTGGACGTTACTATATAAACCCCTTATTCTGCTAGAAATACTTTCTAAAATACTGCTATAAATCTTGGATCTCTGTCTAATATAATCTTGTCTAGTGCTCTATATCTTGCAAATACTTCCTTTATATAGATTCTAGCGATATCTTCTACTAATATCTCTTTTGTGCATGCTATAAAGTATCCCTACTTTATTAGCTTGTCTACTATTACTAAAATCGCGTTATAATCTTGTCTTATAATAGGATCCTTTAACTTTGGTAACTTAATAATAAAGTCCCATAATATAACCTCTTATGGTCTTTCCGGTATTTTAATAGGTTATAGCCCTTTATATAGCTTATACCTTGTTGGTTTGTTCCTCTAGCAATCTAGATATTCCTTTATAACTTATCTTACTAGTCCCTAGATTCCTTAAATAATGTACTCCTCTTAAAGTCTTAATACTAGTCCTATAGGCCTATTATATCCTTGTGTTATTTCCTTATGGAATTCCTTAATAAACTTCTCTGTAATAGACTTAGGTATATATATTGCTTCTCTGTTTTTATATTGCTTTAAGTCTAGATCCTTTACCTATACTTCTTAGATCTTCTGCGTCTAATTACTAATCTAGTAATTTGTGGATCTGACTTTCTTTAGTTACTATAATCTTTAGATAATTATACCTAATTAATCCGTCTTAATTCTTTTATAATAAAGCTCCTAACGGCTTTTCCTTATTCTATAGTTTAGCCTTTCTACTTAGAGCGTCTACTTGTGCATTATCTGTACCCTTAGTATACTGAATTTTGAAATAGTATTCTATAAGTATTTCTACCCATCTAACCTATCTTTAGTTAAGTTTCTTTGTTATTAGGAACCCTATAAGGTTCTTATAGTCCGTCTTAACTATAAACGGTTTCTCTATGCCTTATAAGAATGCTCTCTATTCCTTAAGTGCTGTAACTATACTTAGTAACTCCTTATTGTAAATATCGTAGTTTAACTCTAGTGGTGTTATCTTCTAACTATAGTACGCTACTAGATGCTATACGTCCTAGTGCTTCTATAGTAAACATGCTCCTAGTACAAAGTCTAATATATCCGTTTTAATAACCGTGTTTAACTTTGGTTAATAGATCTTGAGAATTGGTTCTTAGGTAAACAACTCTTTAAGTTTCTAGAATAGCTTCTTTTACTTACTACCCTAAACCTACAGTTCCTCTTTCTTTATTAGTCTTGTAAATAGTTTAATGCTTTTTAACTACTATGCTATAAACCTCCTATAGTAATTGCAAAACCCTAGAAACGACCTTAACTGCATAACATTCTCTGGTTCTTGCTAACTTACTATAGCTTTAACTTTCTTTAGGTCCATACTAATTTTTCCTAGTTTAATAATAAATTTTATAAAATTGGTCTTTCTTATAAAGAACTTGTATTTCTTAATCGCTACTGGCATCTGTTCTTCTTGTAGTCTCTTTAAGACCCATTTAATGTGTTCTCTATGTTCTCCCTCACTTATTAAGTAGATAATAATAATATTAAGATATGCTATAATAAATTTATTAAGGTGTTCTCCTAATATACTATTAATTCGCTTCTGGAACATTGCTAGTATATTTATAAGCCTAAATTGCATAACTAATAGCTTATATAGTCCTTCCTTTAACCTAAAAGCTGCCTTCTATTTATTGCCTTCCTTAATTCTAATCTAATGGTACGCCCATCTTAGATCTATCTTTATAAAGATTTGCGCATTGCCTATCCTATCTTAGATTTCGCTAATTAAGGGTAAAGGATACCTATCCTTTCTAGTAATACTATTTAACTATCTATAGTCTATATATATCTTAAGTTTTCTGTTTTTCTTTGGGATAAATAGTACTGGATATTTTACTAATAACTATAACGGTCTAATATATCCCTTTTATAAGTTCTTCTGGACAAACTCCTTAAGCGCTACTAACTCTACTTTTGTAAGCTTATAGATTGGAAAAAACCTTAGACTTATTCCTTCTTCTAATTCTATCTTATGGTCCTATACTGCATGCTCTAACAGCTTTTCACTTTCTAGTAACAATAACTTTTTACCATACTTATAGTATCTCTTTAGTATATAACTTAAGCCTCGCTTAGTCTCTTTATATATTGCTCCGACTTAGTACTATACCAACTTAGCTTGCTATTATATTCTGCGTTATTAAGTATCCTTAATATTAACCTAACCTATAACCTAATTAATCTTTAGATTATATTTCTGTAACTAAGGTATTCCTAGTATCGCCTTATCCTGTCCTAACAGTAGGATATTAAAAGACATTCTTACTGGTCTTCCTTTAATAGTTAACTGAATAGGTTCTATTTTAAAATTAATAATACCTCCTCTATAGGCTATCTAATCTCCTAAAATTGTTATAAGTAGATATAGGTGTTTCTTTTGTCTATATAGTAACCCTATTCTTTTTACTGCCTTTAGTGACATGTGGTTTCTTATTACTTTATTATCTACTAATGCTTTAAACTGCTAATCTTGCCATTTAACTTATAAGTTTAGGTATTATTTTTAAACTCCTTTAAGGGTCTAAGGCTCTAATACTAGTTCCCTCTGGTCCTATACGCCTCCCCTTTTCCTAACTATTGGCTACTAGATCCTATTTATACTTAATCTAACTTAGGCCAATATTTAGTTTATTTCTTTTCTTCTATATGCTATAGATAAGTGTTCTCTAGGTACTCCTACTACTATTATTTATCTAGGTATTCTTCCGTAAGGAATCTTCCTGGTTAAAGTATTAAGTCCCCTTAATCTTATACTTCTACTGGGTGCTATCTATGTATATACTTGGCGTCTCTAAACCGCTTTTCTTCTGGTGCCTAATATATCCTTATTAGGTATTTCCGGTTCTTATCTTTTGGTGCTCTATATATATTATATATATTATCTACACAAGCTATCTATAATAGTGTATAATACGCTAAGTGACTTAGGTTAACTCTTGGTTTATCTTTATTCTTAAGTTTAAATCTATACCTAGCTAACCTAACTACTAGTATCTCTGTTATAGGTACTAAGATTTATTGTTCGCTTCTCTAGTCCCTAGATCCCTCTTCTAGGTTCCTTAATATTATAATTAATGCTCCTTTGATATAATTTATATGTTTTTCCATAATAGGTTAGTCTTAGACTACCTTTTTATCTAGCTATATATAAAAATCTTCCTATTTATTATTATGTCGTTGCCTATACCACTTCCCGTACAACTGGTTTTGTTACGGACAGCTTAAGTATAATATTACGACTATTTAGAGAGGAGTTGGAGGAAGCTAGTTAGTTAATACAGGCACGGTCTAGGATAGATCTAGTGGAACCATATAACAAGGAATAGTAGCCGAGGTTATGTAATGTGATCTATATAATCTGTATAATCTATGTAATCTATAACAAAGTAAACAGAGTATACGTACCTTACAAAGCAAAGGGATTTCTTAAGCGTATAGTTATGTATTTAAAGGACTATAGTCCCTACCTAGATAGTTCTCTCTTTGTAATAAATCTTAGAATATAATTAGAGTTAATCTATTAGGCAACTACTCCACCAGTTATTATTACGTTGTTAAACTATTCTTACCTATATACTTAGCCTAATAATAGGACCTACCATAGTTCCTACTATAAGGTTCTGTTACACATTCACTACTAAGGTTATAGTATTAAATAAGGTCGAACAACATGCCACCTAAAGCACCAGTTATAACAACGTCGACGGCAGCCACGACCTTAGGGTTAGGAGACACCAGTATAGCAGATACGGATTCTTAAGTAGTTACGCGAGGTTAGTTATAGGAAATAGTTAATTACTTATAGGATAATAGCAGGCTACTTAAAGAACGCATTAATGGAATTAGAGCAGTAAAGGTTAAGTTACCTTTAATTAAATAGTTCTTAGGGGAGAAGTTAAAGCTTAAAGGGTTTCTTACGTAGATGCATTTTAAGGTTATGCAGGAAGGAGCGAAGTTAGCAACACCTACAGACCAGGTAGCGTACGTAGGACTATTTTTATTAGGAAGAGCTTTAGAGTGGTTTAAGCCTTACCTTATAGAGATATAAGTAAACAGTGTAACGACTACTAACCCAGATATACAGTATGTATTTGCAAGTTAGAATGGATTCACAGAACAGTTAATACAAATATTTAGAGACCCTAAAGCAACTATAACAGCGGAACAGAAACTTTAGAACTTAGTATAACGCACTTTAGTAATTAAGTATACAACACAGTTTTAAACACTAGCTATATAGGTTGAGTGGAATAATAGGGTGCTTATAGCATAGTATAAATAGGGACTTAAGGCTAAAGTCCAGGACGCAATTATCCTAATAGAAGATGCGGATACTCTAAGAGAGTTAATAGACTAGTTAATAAAGATCAATAACAGGATCTATTAAAGGGAATAGGCTAAGAAGGGTTAGGACAGAGTTCTATAGTTATATAAGGCGTAGAGTACGCAACAATAGACATAGAGTTAAAAACTATGGAATAGCGCAGAGCTAATAGACCTAAGCGGTACTAAAGAAACCTAGAGATAGAAAAAGAAACTATAGAAACCTAGAGGTTAAGGATCTAGTAATTAAAGGACCTAAGAGTAGAGGCCAAACTAGGGATCTTAATAGCAGAAGACGTTTAGGCAAACTCCATAACAAGAAAAATGGTTTAAAGATAGGGCTTATATAAATTGCGGAAAATAGGGTTATTTTGCTAGAGACTATAGAGGTAGTTAGAGTAACTATATAGTAAAGGGAACCTAACCAGCAGGAGACACATACATATAGAGGGACGATAGTGCACTATAAAGAATAAAAGAATGTTTAGTTAACAGTTTTGCGTATTATTATAACAATGCATGCCAAATTTATAAAGACGCTAAGTATGGCGCAAGCTATTAGCTATAGGAGCTATTATTAGCTAAGTTTAGAGAAACTAATAAACTAGCTTATAGATCGGACATTAAAGACAATAAGTTTAATATAGGCGAAGCATTTACTAATAATAAGGCAATAAAGGCAGCTTACTAGGAGTATACAAACCTTAGAGAAGTTAAAATAGAAGTAGAAACTAAGACCATTACAGAATAGGGTTTAGTAATAGGTATTATAATACTATTAAATACGATTTCCATTGCTTTATAAGATGAAAGGAGTAATATTTAAAAGAAACTAAGCAAGTAAACAACTACTAGTGCTAGCTTATCACTTAATAAAGGTAAAAGGCCACAGGTCCAAGATTCTTATAAAGAGATAAGAAAGGCTCTAGACTTGCTAGATATAACAAAGATAGCTTAAGAACCTATAACGGACAAAAATTGTTGGGAAAGAGTAGTGACTTAGTTTAGTAATAAATAAATGAGTATAGGACGCAAGTTTAAGAACCAAGAGTTTAGGGAATAAGTAAGAATGTTATTAGATAACCAAGATTTTAAGAAATAAATAAGGGCCATAACAGTTCTAGGTAAAAATAGTGTTTAGCCTAAAGATTAAAAAGTTAATACTGTGATTAAGAAGTAAGACAACTTTAAGAATCCAGCTGTAAGATATAGAAAATAAGAAACTATAGATAAATTTAAAACAAGAATTATTATATAGCAAGAGCAAAAGCTAGACAAGAGGTCAGCTATACTAGGTTATATAAGGAATAGAGCACCTGTATAAAAAGTTACTAATAGGCCAAGTGCAGGGACACTTAGGGCAAAGTGGTTAGATAAACTGGAACAGGAAGAGAATCTAGGGATTCTAACTAGGTTTAAAGAAAGACATACCAAAGGATATCACAATGTAGTGATAATAAGGTACTTTCTTATAGACAAACTATACACACTAAACCAACTATACGGAAAGTGGTATAGACAACAAAGTAATAACAAATAGGCAGATTTCTATATATAGCTAGACAAAAAAGTAGTCTAAGACTAACCTATTATAGAGAAGCGCATAAATTATATTAAAGGAGCGTTAGTTATAATATTAAGGAACCTAAAAGAAGAATCTAGGGACTAAAGAAGTAAGTAACAAATTTTAGTACCCACAAAAGAAAGACTAACAGTTAGATTGGCTAGATAGAGGTTTAAACTTAAAAGCGAAAACAAGCTAAGAGTAGACCTAAGTTACTTAGCGTATTATATACTATTATAGATAGCTTATATAGATAACACCTATAATATATATAGAGCACCAAAAGATAAGAACTAGAAGTACCTAGTAAGGATATATTAGGCACTAGAAGAGAAGCGGTTTAAGGACGCTAAGTATATATATAGATGGCACCCAGTAGAAGTATAAAGTTAAGGGGACCTAACACTTTAGCCAGGAAGATTTCTTATAGAAGAATACCTAGAAGGATAATAGTAGTGGGAGTGCCCAGAGAACACTTATTTATAGTATATAGAGGAAAAGAAATAAACTAAATATTGGCTAAGGTTAGACTAAGTATAAGCAGGATCTAGCAGCTAATAGTTAGGAAAAGGGGAGGCGTATAGAACTAGAGGGAACTAGTATTAGAGCCTTAGACCCTTAAAGAAATGCAAGGATAATATCTAAACTTATAAGTTAAGTAGCAAGATTAGTAGTTTAAAGCGTTAGTAGATAGTAAAGCAATAAGGAACCACATATTACCAAAAGTAGTAGAAAGAATAGGGTTACTATATAGACAGAAGAAACACCTATATCCACTTATAACAATTTTAGAAGATTAGATAGCCTATAAAGGAGGTATTATTAATCTTAAAACAGGACCTATTTAGTTAACTATTAAGGGGAGACCAGTTAGAATATCTTTTAATATCCTACTGTTAGGACAGGATAAGGCGATATTAGGAATACCTTAATTATAGAAGTATAATCTAAAGATCGATTGGGTTATAGGTTAGGTTAATATTAGGGATACTTAATAATATAAGATACAATAGTAAACTAAGTTAGTATAGTACCAAGTTAGAGCAACGTACGAAGAAACTAAGCGGGGCTTAAGTTATATACCAAAAAGATACCATAAGTATAGTAAAAAGTTATAGTTACTAGAAAGCGAACAGCTGTTAGAATATACAGCATAGAACTATAAGATAGAATTAGAAGAAGAAATAAATCTAAAGTTCTTTCTAATCTATAAGCTTACTAAAACCGAGTTAGTAGCACTTAAAGAGTTTATCCAAGAAAACTTATAAAAGGGATATATTAGACCGTTGCAGTTATTAGTAGGATATTTAGTGTTATTTATCCTAAAGAAAAACAGAAAACTTAGGATGTGTATAGACTATAGATAGTTAAACAGCATTACTAAAAAGGATAGGTATTTTTTACCCTTAATTAACAAAATCCAAAATAGGATAGGCAACGCGAAAATCTTTACAAAGATAGATCTAAGGTGGGCGTACCATTAGATTAGGATTAAGGAAGGACTATATAAGCCATTAGTTATACAATTCGGGCTTATAAACGCACTAGCAATATTCCAGAAGTAAATTAATAGTATATTAGGAGAACACCTAGATAAGTTTGTTATAGTATATCTTAATAACATTATTATCTACTTAGAGAGTAAGGAAGAACATAGAGAACATATTAAGTGGGTATTAAAGAGACTATAGGAAGAAAAGATGCCTATAGTAATTAAGAAATGCGAGTTCTTTATAAAAAAAACTAATTTTATAGGATTTATTATTAAACTAGGGAAAATTAGTATAGACCTAAAGAAAGTTAAAGCTATAGTAAGTTGGCAAGAACCAGAGAATATTACGCAGTTAAGGTTGTTCTTAGGGTTTTGTAACTACTATAGGAGGTTTATAGCACAGTAGTTAAAAAGTATTAAGCTATTTATAAGGTTAATAAAGAAGGAGGAACTATAGGTTTAGGGTAATAAGTAGAAGAAGCTATTTTAGGAACTTAAAGAGTTATTTACCTAAGAACCAGTCCTTAAGATCTATTAACCAAAGTTAGAAATAGTTATTAAGACAAATATATTAGACTTTATACTAGAAGCATATTTGCTATAAAAGCACCAGGACGCATAGTATCCAATAGCATACTATAGTTGGAAAATAACACCACTAGAGTTAAACTACGACATCTATAATAAGGAGTTGTTAGGTATAGTTATAGCACTTAAGGAATAGAGAGCATTCTTATAAGGCATAGAGAAACTATTTATAGTTAAGATAGACTATAAGAACCTTACAGGATTTCTAATAATAAAGGAACTTAACCAGAGACAGATTAGATAGGCGGAAATACTTATAGAATACTATTTTAAAATTCAGTATATTAAGGGTATAGATAATGCACGAGCAGACGCTCTAAGTAGAAAAGCTAAACTATAAAATAACAAAAAGCCGTTAGGAGCTTTATTACAAAAGAATTAAAACGGATTAATTAGGTATAATTATCTAAAGATTATAGCAACTAAAGAAAGTTAAATTTATAAATTACTAAAGAGTAATTAGATATAAAAGATCTAAAAAGTATAGGTAGAGGATCTAGATTTAAAGCAATATAAAAACAGAGAAGTAATATATATACCTAAGTCTATTATAAAAGAATTTATTAAGGAATTCTATAAGGGAATAATATAAGAATATAATAGGTCTATAGGACTAGTGTTAAGACTTTAGGAGGAGTACATTATTTAAGGAATTTAGGGATTAGCAAGATAAGTTATAAAAGAATATCTAGATTGCTAAAGAAACAAACAAACGAGGTATAAGCCATATAGAGGGCTATAACCTATTAAGACACCAGGAAGACCCTAGAAGGTTATATTATAGGACTTTATTATTAAGTTACTAAGGTTAAAAGATCCTATTATAGGACAAGATTATAACGCGATTTTAGTAATAGTGGACAAGCTAATAAAGTAGGGATACTTTATAGCATGCACTAAAGAGATATTAGTAGAAGACGTCGCTAGAATCTATATAAAGAAAGTATTTATAAAATATAGAGCACTAAGTAAAATTATATTAGATAAAGATCTAAGATTTATAATAGTATTTTAGGAAGTATTTCTAGTAGAATAGGGAGTTTACGTAGTAACCTCTATAGTATATTATCTATAGACGGACGGATAAACGGAAAGACTAAACTAGACACTAGAACAGTATTTAAGGCATTATATTAATTACGTATAGAATAATTAGGTATTGTTATTACCAGTTATATAGTTTGCATATAATACAATACTATAAAAAGGAATAGGGATATTACTATTTAAGGCAAATTACGGGTACGAACTAAGAACGTCGTTATTACTACGTTAAGTAAAGAAAACGAGTAGCACAGCTAAGTAAAGAATAGAGACGTTAATAAACCTTTATATAGACCTTACGGAAATAGCTAAGTTAGTATAATAAAGGATAAAAAGGTACTATAATACTAAGAGATCTAAGGGACCAGATCTAAGGGAGGGAGATAAAGTATAGCTACTATATAAAAATTTTAAGAGTTAATAACTAAGTAAGAAGTTAAACTATGTTAGACTAGGACCTTTTAAAGTTAAGTAAAGAATTTTATTAGTTATATATAAGTTAAACCTACTAGCCAAAATAAAGATCTACCCTATATAATATATCGCGATGCTAGAACTAGCATATGGAGATATTAAGCTACCAGTTTATAAGGCAGATATATATAGAAGGCAAAAAGAAAATAAATAGCAAGTTTTAAAGATTATTAGTTATAAGGACGTAGATAATAAAACATAGTATAAAGTAAAGTAAATAGGCTATAGTGAGACTACCTAAGAACTACTAAGCAACCTAAAGAACGCTATAAGAAAGGTATAGAAGTATTAGAAGAAAGCAGGTTAGGTAGCATTAATAAGGAAAAATCGCCAAAAAATAAGTTACCTAAGGGGGACCTAAGAGGAGCAATTGCTAAGCTACTTAGAGTTATTTCCCTTATAGGAGGAGAGCTAGTTCTTTTATTACCTAGCTTGGATAGACCCTATTAAACTAGTTTCTACTTCTTAGAGCAAACCTTCTTATATATATATTTAAGGCGTTAAAGATAAGCATAAGCCAGATGTTAAACTTTAAGGATATATACAGACTCTTTAGAGACACGTTAAACCTTAAGCAGCGTAGAGGCTAGTTTACTGTTAAGTTTTTTAGCGGTAGATTAAACACAAGACCCTATAATAAGTTACTTAGGGAACCTAAAGACTGTTAAGAGTTATAGGACGCGTATACTTAGCGTTAAAGATAGAGCAAATATTATAAGACAATTAAATATTTGCTTTAGTACACTCTAAATAAGAGGATAGTTATTGAGATAAAGGGCTTACTAACGCAATATAAACCAACCTCTCTTTTATACAGCAAGAATATAAAGACGGCATTATCTTACCTAGAGATAAGATTGCAGCAATAGTACAAAATTAGCGAGCTATAGAAGAAGAAGAAGAAGCTTTAGGTATAATAAGTAAGGATATTAACTAGACTAATTAAACGGATATTACACCTCTAGTAGACAACTTAGAGATATTAGAAATCTTTAAGGACAAAGATAAAAAGAAGGGAGATAGTATTATAGATAGCTTAAGTATAATGTTATAACTACTTAAAGAGGAGTTAGAGGAAGCTAGTTGGTTAATATAGGTATAGTCTAGGATAGATCTGGTGGAACTATATAACAAGGAATAGTAGCTAAGGTTATGTAATATAATCTATATAATCTATAATAAAGTAGATAGAGTATATATACCTTATAGAGTAAAGGGATTTCTTAAGCGTATAGTTATATATTTAAAGGACTATAGTCCCTACCTAGATAGTTCTCTCTTCGTAGTAAATCTTAGAATATAATTAGAGTTAATCTATTAGGCAACTACTCCATTGGCAAAATATGGTACCCTTTTAATGGCCTCAATGGTTGGTAGTTGACGCAATTGGCGCGTAGTTGAGGTCATTTAGCAACTTAACCGACTAGCCTATATCGTGTTTTTTTAACACGCAGCCTGCGCGCAACCTACCAGTAATCTGCGCATTTGGCAACCATAATTATATTTACCTCTTTTATACTAATAACATATTTTAAATAAATAAAAGCTACTTTAAAGCTATTTATAAGGCTAGCAAAATAAATAATATTATTTTAGATAATTTAATATAATATAGCAATGGTTCTCTTCTACCTATCTACCTATTAACTTACCTACCTGCCTATATCGCCTACCTGTCTGCATCGCCTACTTGTTTATATCTGCCTACCTATCTATATCTACCTACCCGTTAGCATCTGCCTACCTGTCTGCATCTGCTTGCCTGTCTGTATCTACTTACCTGTCTGCATTGCCTACCTATCTGCATTGCCTACCTGTCTGCATTACCTACCTGTCTGCATCGCCTACCTGTTTGCATCTGCCTACCTGTCTATATCTGCCTACCCATCAGTATCTGCCTACCTGTCTGCATCTGCTTGCCTGTCTGCATTTACTTACCTGTCTGCATCTGCTTGCCTGTCTGCATCTGCTTACCTGTCTGTATCTGCCTACCCGTCAGCATCTCCCTATTTGTGCCTACCTGTCTGTGCTACCTTGATTCGATTAATTGATTGAATTGTTTATAGTGCTCGCTGGCTAGTCGTTGTCGTCTAGCTCTGGCGACGGTCGTCTGGTTCTAGCGACGGTCGTCTAGCTCTGGCGACAGTCGTCTAGTTCTGGCGACGGTCATCTGGTTCTGG
>Ga0307507_10003116_pt1 | contig 33039 bp, 22 predicted proteins | sample 7_EM_MG_FD_207223 | JGI IMG/M metagenome (GOLD analysis project Ga0307507, IMG submission 207223) | Populus trichocarpa ectomycorrhiza microbial communities from riparian zone in the Pacific Northwest, United States - 7_EM | ecosystem: Host-associated > Plants > Roots > Unclassified | place... | reverse complement strand
TGCGTTCAAGGCAAGAGATCAATCATTTATGGGGTTACGTTGGATCCCCAACTGGTATGAAAGAAAGAAAGATAAGCTATCTTTTTCACTCCACCTCAACATTTCAAACAGCCCTCTATCCTTGTGTATTGAGTGCCACAATCGAATTTAAGTCCCTACACGGCGAATACAAAGCGATCCTATCATGTCTCAGGGAGGCCTCCATCCCTACGGCACAACGCAGGAGTATGTTTCGGGGTTTCTAAACACACTCCATAACCTTGTTCTTAGCTACAAATTCTCAAGCAGGGCTGCATAGCCCCTGGATTCTCTCTAATGAGGTATAGTGATCTATTCGTCCACCCAGGAATCTTTCTCAGAAATGCCCCAACTACATTTGACCGGCTGCTCTACATACCTGTGGGAGAATATATCATCTTTTTCCGGAACTAAAGTGCCCTGAGACCCTCTCCTTAAGGAAACTCGTCACCACATCCCTCAGAAAGCCAGGATTATGTGTGGAGCTCTTCCAGGGTGTTCCTGGAGTCTTTAAGAGTTCTCTCAGGCAGCAGATGCTTGCCATTCACTTACCAGGGACGGCAGATCCGACCCGAAACTTACCTCCTCCACCTCCCTCTCCCCTCTCGCCAGGCTTTCGATCTACCGAAATGAGGGAATTTCTTGCCACCTCATCACTCTCCGTGGACAAAAAAAGCTGATATCCCATGTAGCATGCAGCAACCTAAGAGGCCGGCGCTCAAATGGAAGTGCAACATGAAGCTGCATTTTAGCCCAATGACCGCCATGTCCACCTCTAACTCCGAATCGCATAGGAGAAGTGCTTTGCCTGTCTCTGGTTCCTGCCAGGTTAGTGTGGGATTCGATGCTCAGCTAATGAGTAACAGACACGCTGGCCCGACTTTTCTATTGAACTATCCTCAGAGCGAGTAAAGTGCTTTCTATACTAATTCAAAAGCAAGAGGAAGAGATAGAGGCCCTCTTTTCTTGGTGGGTATTCGGGATATCCTCCCTGCTAGGTAGTGATAGACACGGTCATGCTCGAGCATAAAGTTTAGGTGTGATCGAGCATGATTTATGCTGGAGCATGATCGTGTCCATCAATACTGCTAGGTCTAAATAGGACTGTTTCATAGTGGTCTACACCTCCTATCACGTACACTCTCAGGAAGCTCTTGCAGTGACTACGCATTAACCTCCAGAACGCCACAAGCTATTTTAGAGGGCATGGGTATATACTTTGCCCCAACTACCACCAGACGATCTTTCCACAAAGTCTGGTAAGGACCTTTCTCCCTCGCACCCAGGCCTGTTTAGACACAAAGGTTCCGTTCTGTTTCCCCATACAAATTTCCCTTTTCCTTCCGTTTCAAACCGGAGAGAAGGTCATTTTCACAGCAGAAACGGTCGCCCAACGGAACCGTCCCATTTTTGCCAAACAGGCCCTTAGTATTCCCACAGCCCTTATTCGCGGGGCACTCCCCTAACTAAATCCGTGCCATTTCAAAGAGTTATATCATAAAAAAAAAATACCAGTTAATTCTCTGCTTTCCTCACTTATACCTAGGCCGATCTGACTTCATTACGGTAGAGCAAGTGCATTAGGATGAGGTTGGGAGGCTCCCGCCAAGCCACTTCATGCAGCCTCCGCCACAGTACGAGGGGCAGTTGTAACCGCCGCCCGGTGAGTAGAGTTTAAATAATGGAAGGCGCTTAAACTAGCCCCAGACATTCAGGCCAAGTCACGTGTTTTCGCGAATCAGATACTGGACGATAGTATCTAATCAATGACGCGCTTGGAAAGGCCAAAAGTTTCCTTTTACCGAGGCCCCCAACTCAAAGAGTGTCTCAAACCCCTCAGCACCTTTTATTCCGCAAAATTTGGCTTGATTCTAAGGAAACACCTAAATCCCTATGGCTTTCCTGGGGGGCTTTAGGCTAACAACCCCAATTCGTTGCGAATCCATACTGCTTGGCTTCTAGTGTGGAATTAAAGGGAAAACATTATTGGCAGGCTCAGTGAGAAAGAGTGTGTCTAGGCCCCTGCCAAAATGTGGAAAATCACTCTAATACAAAGCCCTCTCCCATATGATGTCCCGTACACGACTATATGTAAAGCTATGATAAGAATTAATACTCACACTTACTGCAGGGGCACAATAACCCTATGCAGGCCTGGATATCCCTATGTATGCAAGGAATGTGACCAATGCGGAAGAATAAATGGAACCCGGAAAAAGTACTCCAGTGCCGAAAAGGTCTGAGAGTGGCGGAAGAAAAGAAAAACTCGGAGAAGGACTGCTGTAAAATTGCTTCTTTTTTATTTTTTATTTTTTACGTGATGGCTGGATTTGCGAGGCAAATGATAAAAAACTGAATGCATGAGAAAATCATACTCCTTTTATATGCATAAAAGCCCTAAGATAACAGAGAAATGCTAACGAATGACAAAAGCCGGCCGTTTCCCTTGAACAAAGTCTATGCATTCTAAACATGCTGAAGCAAAAAAGATGAGAAGAGCAAGAAGAAGAAAAAGAAAGTAACCCCAACCCATCATATCCCCTTTTCCCGCGCTCGCCCCAAAAATGATTCATGAGAAGCAGAAAGAAAAACGCTTGTATCGTATCCTGCGAGTTTTGCAACCCAACAACACAAAAGGAAAAAAAAGGAAATCATAAAAAAAGAGTAGGAAAGTCCAGAAAGTTTTTACAGAGAATGAAAATCCCAAGATGTATGTAGAAAAAATGAGAAAGGTAAAAAAAAAATGGAAAAAATAAAAGGCAAGGAAATGAAAACTCGAGCCAAAAATTCATAACGCGCCCCTGCCCCATCCTCCACCCATGTCTTAACCCAGACCGCTTCCGTCAGTCCTTTTGTCGCACAAACGGAGCACTGACAGCTATCCGTTGCGCTTGACGGTTGGCCCCCATCCACGCCCGGTGAAGAAAAAATCACCTTTACACGACCATAACTTTGGAGGTGTATAGGAAGTCCAGACTCTTCTCGTCACTCTCGCGGTAGTGCGAGAGCACGTTCTCAACTCGCAAAGCATGATCTATAAAATTACAATTAGCAAAAGGCACAAAGTGAAAAAATATAAGATAAACTTACCAGGACTCCTCAAGCCCCTGCCAATCCTCTCCATGGACTCCAACATGAGGGGAGCATCCTCGCAGTTTCCGATCAAAGCCACAGTCTGCTCCCGACTCCAGTCCAGGGAGAAAGGAGTGAGCCCCTTGCTAATAGCGGCAAAGTGTGCCGCCAGTGACTCGGCCAGGGTGTTGTTCTTCTCGACTAGCCTCTGAGGAGGGGAAGGATGGCGCCATGCATAACCATCCTCCATGTGGAACACCCAGTAGTAGAGTCTCCACGAATCACGTTCAAGCGCGCTCATGAGAACCACCAGTGTGAGGAAGATCCTGAGCCAATCCTCACGCTTCCTACCAAAGATCCTCTTCTGTAGCTCGTTCAAGATCTGCTTCTCGAGTTGCCAGATCCTGCGCTCAATCAGGTGGTCGAGCTGGTTTGCAAGGACCCTGGGAAGGGGAGTCTGATTGGCCAAGGGGCAGGTGGGTGAGGGGATCGGGTTAATGCCAAGGGAGTCGGACGAAGGGTGGAGAGTAGCTCCGTTCAAGAGTAGCTGGGTCGCGGTCCAGAGTTGAAGCGCATCTCTGAGCATAAAGTTCTCCTCGCTCCTAGAATATCTCCAGGCGGACCTAAAAATCTCTGAGAGGATAGGGCTCGCTGTAAACGCGCTCTCCACGTAAAACCAGGTGTGATCGTCAATGTACTTCTCCAAAATCTCAGTGTTTATCCCACGTTTCATGGCGTAGGAAGTCGTTCCCATTGATTGCCAGCCAGAAGCATCCTTATACCAGTAGACGAGCTGCCCTGGGTAGGCCGGGATAAATTCGTAAACGCTGAGTGAGAGAGTGATACCCAAAGTCTCCTCATGAGATACTGTGACAGTGCGCGCAGGTGAGTTTGACCAGCGCAAGACATGGTGCATCATTGTTCGAGAGTATGCGTCCACAAGCCCTATCAGCAACGTTAGTAAAGACTCTATAAAGGCATTCTATAGCCTTTCCTACATTTTGAAAAGACATCCAAGTCCACGAAGTGCACTCTCACACACATAGCGCCGGTCCCTAGCTTCTCGCATCTAGGGCAAGGGTTTCCTTCACCACACTATTGAAGCTATTAGAATTAGGGACTAGAGGAGGCTAGGAGGAGATTACACGCCTTCATCTTAAGACCCCAGCAGCGAGTACAAGCTCCCATTTTCCTCAGCTGGTGGACCTCGCGCCTCTCATCAGGGCCAAGCTTTCTGCGGCTCTTTCTCCTTTTTGGTGCGGCAAATGTCGCAACAAGATGGGAGTAAGAAGGATTGCTGGTTGGAGCACTCGATGCACTGGATCCGGGGTCTGGAGAGAAGCTTGGTGGTGCGGGACTAGACCTAGTTGAGTTCGCGCGAGAGCGGGAGGAAATCTGGGGAGAGTAGTCCGAGAGAGCGGGGGTAGTTCCTCTGTCTCTAGGATCATACTCTGAAGAGCTCGAATCGTATTCTGAACCAAAGGGTGAAAATCTAACTCTTGTGTGTCTGTCCATTTTATAATATATATTAGTTGCGGGTCACTTTAGAAACAAAGGGTGGCAACGCGGGAGTTTGGTTTGGTATATACCTCTCAAGGTCGGCGACACCACGGCTTTCTTCGTATGTTTGAAAAAAGGCCTCTTCTGCACGATGGGCACCTGTCGATTTAAAATACTTAGTCTTGTATCACTCAAGTTTACCGAATACTCTGCATCGGGGAAGCATGCGGCACAGTACATGATGCGGTAATAAATATATGGCGAAGAAAAAGGTTACTAACCAGCAGAAGAATAGATGCTCTCATCAGGAGAAGTGTGAAGAACAGTCTGTCCAACGACCGATCGTGAAGCCATCACTGGTGATTGATATATCAAAGTTCCGTCTGGCCCCTGCAAATATTGACCTTCTGTTGGCGGCGATAAGGAATATGAACCAGTGTCTGCATAGGATTCTGGGAAAAGCTGATACAACCAAGGCTGAAGCTCGGCACCGTCTGTCCCAGTGCTCGGAGGTGGAATGGGAGCAGGTGAATGTGAGTAGCTTCTGGGGGTGATGATTTCTAGTGAGTCGATATCTCCCTCGACACTGTCATACGGAGACGACCGACTTGTAGATGCCGGGAAAGGCGAGGAGTGGTGGCGGCTAGGATGATCACTCATTTTAGACGTCTTTTTAGGTAGCCAATTGTTGTCCAAAGGGAAAGATGTTGTCAATTTGTCGTAGATAAATTGGGATTGTAACATGGTGAAAAGCGGGAGTTGGTAGTTGATTGTTACTGAATGATCTTTTATAATAAAATCAAGAATCGAGAGAAGGCTGTGGCTTTATAAATGTAATGGGGATGGGGGGGTGGGCACCCGGTATAACGGGTGGGAAGTAAGATTAGAGTGAGTGAGTGTCCGCTAGACCAGTTACTGCTACAAGACATAGCCGCCTCCGAGATGGCGGAGAGGGGGTAGGGAGAGGGCATGGCACTTAGAAGAACGATCCTTTTTCACGGCTCACGTGGCGCATTGAGCGCGGCACAATAGACGGCTAAAAATGAAACTATTTTAGAGGACTGAATGGGGGCGATAATCTGGTACACTTTCATCTTTTTGGCACGAGAATAGCTCTACTCGTACCATGCGAAAATCTGGAGTGGTCAATCATGTCTGCAGCCAGGCATCCACTGAGTCCAGGGCTCTTGTGAGCCATTTTAAAGCTCTCCCAATGTCCAAGCGTCCCGAGTCCTGACTTAACTTACAAGGGAGGAAAGGGCGGAATACGGACAGTGTGACAGTGAAGGTAATGTACCTGACCTGGACCCCCTTCCCCCCCCTGCCACTTGCGCTACTTCGCCAAAGACCCATTTGCACGTCTCATCCTATAAACCGCAGAGCTCCTTGTATGACTGATGCAAGTCTGTAGTACTAGTATAAGGCTGACGCCATACACTAATTAAAACCCTTTGTTACTTTGCTTTACCACTCAGACAACAAGATAAGGATAGGGATGAAGAGAGAATTGCGGTGTGTAACCAGATCGTTGCCACTAGCAGCGGGCGAGACCATTGCACAACCACTGTTTAGTACGAGAGCATCCAGGGAATAAAGTAAACTCGCACTACTGGTACTACACACGTTTCTAATCCTCCCAGCTTCCATGGAATAGAACAAGACATACGGCACTCGTAAAGTACACTCCGAACAATACATGGCCGAGTCATAGCCTCTTGCCCAGCCATGCGTATAGTAGTATAGTATTCTCGAAATACCCGCTTAAAACTGTCTACTGTATTATACTATTCTATCTTTATGTTGTTCCGAGGACAAGCTTTCACGCCCACTGCCGTACCGCATGCACCCTTCGTAATCTCTCCTTGTCACGTCCTTAGAAGGGGTGCAGCGGTCTCGCAGGGTGTTATTCCTCCCCCGCCACATGAGGCAACACACCAGAAGATTTACCGCCTACCGGATCCTGGTTCCAAGGAGACCAAGCTTTCTGAGCCGTTACAGATGTATAGTAGGTGACTACATCGCGACCTTTACTATACCTTCTGGCACCACAGAAATTACCTCATAATAAATCAACATCTTCAAAGAGGGCAAAAGGGTTTCTCGGTGAGGGCGCGACCGGTAACTCAGTTTCGATACCTCATCCATCTCTCAGCGTTTTGTTTCCCTCATTACACTTCTCACTCACAGGTGTTCCCCTGACAAGGCCGGAGAACCTGGGACTCTTCCCAGGCGGTAGCATAATAGGATGTGCCTGGAGGGTACAAAATGTTTTTTTATATATCTCCTTCCTAGTAAGCTCGTGCGGCTCGAGGCCGACAGAGACTTTGTGGAGCTTGCGGAGACTGATCAAGCCTCAATCCAACGGCCCAGACTTATCCCGCCTTTGTCCTACCCTCCAAAACAGGCACACACTATTTATGACGTGGCTATATTTTTGACTTCTGGTAGCGGTGCTTTGGCCACACTGGATGAGCCAGCCAAAAAAGCTATTCACCATGGATCTTGCAAAAAGATATCATCATTCCTGGGCGTGTAGAGTAAGACGCCTGAAAACCCTAGCCAAATTCATTCTATGAATTATCATTATATCAGCAGAGAAGCAGAGCTCGCGCTTCGCATCGCTTAGCGTCTGCGCCCGGATCTTAGCACCGAATAAGATAGAAGGGAAGAAAGGTCATCACCACCACCAGTGGATAATTTTTTGTCTATCAACCGCCCCTAGTGGGGAAGTAGATAAAGCTCCGTAGGACCGCGCGCCCGCCTGCATAAAAGTGCATAAACAAAAGCAGCTCCCCAGTTCATAAAATTCTCCAGGACCCCTCACGCGCTTCTTCTTGCGAAACGTGTGTACCGGTACAAGTACCACACCCCATTTCAGTCACCGAGGTATTCCAGAATCAATAAGGGCGAACCTCGAAAGCAGAAATAGACTCACTGCCAGCACCTCACATACCCCAACCACAAAAAAAGTGGAGAGGTTGCATGATAACAAAGCACCCATGCCACACCTCTTCCGAGTCGCACCATTAACTTCGACGAGCAAGGGAGGGATGATGTCGCTCCGCTAATAGTCTACAGATAGTTCTACGGGGTTTGGGTTTAATCTAGATCCCCCCTTCTATCCAATGTTCAAGAAAAAACTAACAGTCAGGGCTTCTAGGGAAGCTGAGGCCACTTAAATGGCCCTCCCCCTACTTCAGCGGTACTCGGGATAGTATTCAAGCTATTTTTGTGAGCTTTCTAACCCGAACATAAATGCATTTTTCTGAGAGCGTTCATCCAATCAGAAGCCGTTACTAGGTTAATAACGTAGGTACCGGTAACTCACAAGTTATGTGCTTAGTAGTGACCGTCATCTTAATAGAGCCTCACTGATCCTGAGCGGGAAGATCTACTGAGATACTGGCAAGTTAGAATGCCTTATTGCTATAGCTTACCCGTATGAGTGCAAGTTGTAAGACTAACAAGGAAGTGCTCCCGATATTACGTGCTGTAGGGGATGCCCTTTGAGGGGAGGTATGACCCCCGCATTTGGCTTTTTACTCCCCGACGCACGGAGATTCGAACCGGATCACCATGGTTTTTCCAGGCAGCCCAGGGGCGTGCGGAAGCCCAAAAAATGACAATCTCTAAAACGAAGCGAGAAAGCAAAATCCTGACAGAAATCCCGGTCACTGCGCGCAGACCGAACAAGGTTTCAATGCTAGATCAAGAAGCGTCCTTTGGAACCGGTAGAATGCTTCCCTTACCAAGAACTGGTATTTGAGCACATAGGATGGGGTACCGGTATATTAGGTACCGGTTCCGGTCATGAGAAGAAGAAAATGCTTATCTTCGAGCCTCCCTCTCCACTCCGCGGTCAATAAAGGTAGAATTGGTGTTCTGGGGAATATCTACTTAATGGATTCTCGGTCAGTTTTCGCCTAGGCCTGGCCAATCATATACTTCGCTGCAGTATAGAACCGTATAAAAACTCCCAAGAATACTCTGCTTGATATTCGGTGAAATTCCGATCTAATTCTGTATTTAAATATCCGGAATCCTAAGCAACATTTGCTTTCCGGAAAACCTTTGAGCATCTTGTCTGTGCCAGAGGGGGTAGGCTCCCATCGTAATGACGCTCTTAATAATATAGAAACCAAAACGCAAAAAAAAAAAACTAATCGAATCAACCCAAAGCATTACCATTTAAATTGCAAGAGCACTGTACGAGTACAAGAGTCGGGTCTTTTTATGAGGGAGTGTGCAGGGTACCAATTCCACCGATCTTTTTTCAAAAAATTTAATCTTCTGACTTTCCAAAAGTGGCGGGAGAGAGGCACGTCTGAGGAAATCAATGTCTTTTTGACAAATTTTAAGTCTTTCTCGACATTTTGTTCACTTATTTCGAATACCGAGTGAGACATTAACTTTAGCCCTAATCGTGAAAGTAATTCTTCTAATGTTGTCAAAAATAAAGTATGGAAATGTCCAATCGGTGGGACGATTGCGGCAACGGTGCTGAGCCACCCATCTGACTTGGGCATAGTGGCACGGGGAATAGAGCTTTCTCCATCGGTCTGCTTTTTTGTTTGTTTTTTTTGTTTTTTTTGTTTTTCTTGCCCTTTGGCCGTACCTTGTGCGTGCCGCTCAGTGGGGAAGCTAGAAGTAGGCGTCTTGCACAGCACAGCGACTGTTTCCATCCATTCCCCAGCTTTAGACAGGAACCGGGGGACAGTGATACAAGGGAGTGGGGGAAGGGGCTCGTGTGTTTCTCCCCTCACGAATCATTCACCCAGCACCTTCTCCGTCCTTCTTTCCTCCACATCTTCGAGCTTTGAGATTCCCTAAGCGATTAGTATACAGTTTCAGGTTTATAGTTATCGCCCAGAACATGCAAGGGCCCCACCATCACACTAGAGCCAAACAAGCCGTCCACACTCGGGTATCTGCCTCGTCTGCCTTGGTTTGGGGCTTGATTTCATGAATAAATATGATCAAGCATCTCTATTAATCCGATCGATTTCTTACAGCATAGCTAAGCCTTAGCTACGGGGGTGTAATACGGTATAGCGTTCTTATCACAGCTCTTCGATTGGTTTTAATTCAACGATGCTAGACAACTTTAATTTTAGATACAAGCAAGTGTGGGCGGGAGTATGAAATCATCATAGACACTTCCTTACATAGACCTTTTGCTATCCTAGAGGGCTCTTCTGCGCCTAGTAAGCAACCATCCATAGAGGCCGCATAAACCCCTACCCCAGTATCCAATAGGGCCCGGGATACTTTATGCGGCCCGGCGTATGCTTGACATCTATTGCATACCGGTGCTCGAGGTGTCGAAGCGTATTTGGACAGAACTGTTGCTGCATGCCGCCTAAGTCGAAGCGGGAGTGCCGGGTTTTGGTGGCATACGATAGCAGCCCTTTTTGGAAATGCTCCGGTATTAAAAGTAGACCTTTGGTCACTGTCCCTACCAGACACCGCAGGTAACTCACCCTATTATGATACGTTCTTACAAGCAACTTTACGATTAGTCCTACACACGCAACTGTCAGACACAACATTGTGGGCTCGAGTGATCCATGGTAAAGTCGTTTTCCCGGTTGGGAAAATCCAGGGCGAGCATGAGCAGAGCCCCTACTGATCCCTCTGCCAGCCCTACCTTAAAGACTTCTGGTGTATTGTTCCTAACATTTGATAAGGTATCCAGTAGGCTTTCCGGATTCACCTCTGTTCAATGAACTCCGCCCGTTCAGACTTGCAGCGACTTGCGCTAGGTCTCAATCCATAGTACTAGACAATACGGTAATGTGCAGCCGGGATGGATACTTTAGGGGCGAACAGCAGATCATGCCTCGAATATCGCGAAGTCAAGGTATGTCGTACTTTGAATTAGAAAAAGGGGTCAGAGATGTCAACGAGCCAACCTTAATTCGCATCACCACCCGCCTCACACAGCAGGTGGAAGGGCAGGAGAAGAATAAGGGGCTCCTACAGCAGAATCTGAGAGTCAGTCCTGCGACAACTATGCCATCTTGTGCAGCGAATTAGAGCTGACCACATCTCGACAGGTATACGGGAGGAAGATCTTGTTCAGATTTTACCCAGTGCTTCTGCGACCCCGATCGTGAGTTAGTTGGGAAAGTCTTAAACTATTGCGATCGAGAATAGCAAAAAAAAAAAAAGACTTTACAGAGTGCGCCGGAATCTTAGGACAGCAAGAGGCTCGGCATATCTCATGACCACATCAGCTGGTGATAGTCATAGCCGATTAGGAGTAAGGCAGCAGCAGTTCCTTTCCTGGGTCAGTTCTTTTAAAGATTGGTTTAGCTGACCAGGAGCACTTATATTTTTTCCCTTGGTCCTCGGGTGGGCCGAACTGGGAAGTATATAGTACCGAATAATTAGGATCGAGATGAAAATGAGGGAGGTTAGTACTTACGACGTTTTCCATGCATGCAAGTAAATAACATACTAATACGGTATTCGGCCGGCCACTCGGATAATAGGTGGGCCTTTAGGGGAGTATTTTCTAGTACTCATATCTGTAGGGCTGAAGCAACCCGAGAACGTTTTCAACTGGAGTTCAGCACATGATATTGGACTCGCTCCATCACCGATAAGGCCGGGAACCGGGTCGTTGGTGGCTGGGCTAGCTCACAGCCGAAAAAGGGCGTAATCGCCAAGGGAGCTATTTTCAATACTCCAGTAAATCCTAAAAGAAAACAGGTGCTTTCAGCCAAACGATCACCTAATAAGTCTAGTAAGTGTTGGAAGCACGAAGTTAACTTTAGAACATGCGCGAGTGTTTGAGAGATTGTCTAGATGATAGTGGATGATTTTGGAGATGGAGCTAGAATGTTTGAGATTTGACCGACATGTCTTTCCTTTGTCTATCACGGAAGTGTGCAGAGGAACAACGACATGGAGGGAAAGAGAGTGATTGGTGTGGTGATCAATGGAAGGATCACGATGGACTGTTTATGTTTTACTTATACACTTGTTTTTACCGTTTAGTTTTGTCTTAGTTAGAAGAGCGTCAGAGCGAATTTCAGAGCGAGAGCGAAGTGTCTAAGTTCCGTGTGAATTGTCTTTCTATAGTGAACCACTGTGCTATTCATATCCTACCAATATCAAGAGTAAGTATATTAGTGCGTTTACCTAGGCATTATTAGATATCAGTAGGAGAAGGCCGCAATTGCCTACCGCTGTCATCCCCCCGTATTATATGAGAAATTGGGTTTTAATCCGATGCTATTGGACCGGACATCAACTGAGCCTAATCTACTAGTACACGTCACATACCCGCAAGGTACTATACTCTAAAGGATCTGCCAAGTTCATAATTAGAATCTACAAAGGGTGGGCTTCTATTGGGTATAATATCTGGAGGTACAAGTATCTAATGGGCATCCTGTCTCAGTCGCTGTAACACCAGATAAATATTTACCGTAGGATTTCGTAGCGAACGCATCACATCACTCGCAACTGTCCACCCTATGATGAGGATAAGGTTCAAGAATCCGACAAATCCAGTACAAGGAGAAGTACTGCAGCAGCTAATCGGCAACAGAAGATGAAAAACAACAACTTACAGTACATGTACCCTTAGGGTGTACGAGCGCGGGCGCCTCGGCTACCGATGATATGGAATTGGGGGGTTTACGAGTAGGCACTAGGAGGAAGAGGTCAATCACTGGAGAGCACTTTGCAGCTGTGGGCAATTCCCCAAGCCCCAGGCCAAGCACAGTCGATCCACTTGTTTTCGCCCCCAGTTTTTTCCTGAAATTATCCCTCTTCCAATGGTAATGCTTTCCAGTGACCTTAAAAACCTCCAGTTATCATTTGCCCCAGGCAAGAGGTATCTAAAAACAGGGGGATATTTTGTGTCGGCTCTCAAATACTCACATATCTTCTCCGAGTAACATGTATTTCTTTAATCTATTCTTTCAGGTACGAGTGCTTCTGACCTGGGGTCAGTACAGTACACCCATTATTTAACCGAGCACTTCTAGTGTTTTAACGTTTTCTCCTTAGACATCCTTCATCGAGCTTCCCATGGCGAGGCCTTGAGCACTTGAAGCGCCAACTATTCCTCTCGAGTAAGTTAAGGTGAACCCAACAGGTTTTGAATCCGCGGTTAAGTCGGTTGCTTCATGACCACCTGATCTTAACACAGGACTAGTTCGGAAGCTCACACTTTACAGCTGCTACAATGTTAGGAATTCTTCAGAAGAGACAGCGAAGCACTAGTCTAGTAAATTACTGCTTGAAACTATGATTATGATGGGGCTGCTAGACGCTAAATTGGTAAGTACTTGTGCTGTACTCGAGTACAAGAGCGGTTACTTCTTAAGCTACCTAGTTAGTGCCCAGGCCAGCAAACAAATGGAATTGGGTCAACTGAACCCAATGAACAGCAAAGGAGACCAGTATTCAGTTCAGCTGAGGTTTTTTATGATGACAATAATTATTTGTATACATACTTGTACGCCAAGAGACATATTTCAAATAGGGTTGACACATACCTTGCTGCGCAGGAAGCAGCCCCGAAGTTGGGGGGGTGGCGGGGGCCAACGGTGATAATATTATGATAATATCACAAACGTCTTGACAAAGGGAAAAAAGGGTTGGTATCCTTTTCCCCCTTGAATGAACTTGTATCGCGGGTATGGAGTAATATTTCTTTTGCTTTTCCTGCCCAAAGGCAGTTTTCGTCTGAGTCTTTGTTTTAGGAGAGCCAAGGGCAGGTGTTGCAATAGCAGGGGTCTAAGGATGAAGATGAGGAAGATATGCTTGTGGTGGAGAAGGAAGAACAGTTAAAATCTTAGACTTTTGGATTCCCCAACCTACCACTGAGCCGGGTGTTCAAACTTCGAATTAAATTAAATGAACTAGAATTCCTGGCCCACTAAGATCTCCAACAAGTAGGAAAAAAGAAAATCCCTTCTGAGGATCCTGTTTTTTCGATTATTGAATTGCAAAGTGCTCGGGTGTAGGGACATTTAGTAGATGGCGCATAAAAATTACTATTAAGAAACACAAAGAAGGGAAAAGGGAATAGGGGACACAATTGGCCATCTTTGTCAGAGCCGGCTGCTTTGTGCTGAGGATCAATCTGGGGGCAGTAGAAAGCGTGGGGTCCTATTGGATTTCCTTCAGCTCCTTGGAACCCGGAAAGTGGGTAGTTTATCAATTGAAGAGGTAATGTCTGTCGGCAATGGCTGCTTGCAAAAACTATATTACGATTACGTCTGCTCTTGCCATGCTACCACACTTTGCACTTCATACAAATTCGCGGGATGGGTGTTTGATGAGTGATGACATTTAAAGGCTGATTTATGATACCTTGGCTCTTTGTTCATTTCCCTGACACTTGTTTACTGAGAAGTTTGAGACCACACTCTTCTGTCTCTATCCTCTCACTTGAGACTGCTGCTAAAAATATTGGAGACTCTATAATTCGCTTTCCCGAAATCTCTTGTCTGGTTAAGTGTTTTGGTAGAGCAAAGGGTTATACTCGACATTCCAGATATGTTATAAGTCAGGAAGGTGGTCAGATGATTGGTTACTTGCATTTGGTCAAACCGAGCCTTCAAACGCGTGTGTTACTCGATTGATCCCTTGAATTCCTGCCCCATTATGTCTGCCATTCGGCCTTAATTTCCCTACTCTTGATATCGGCCAATTACCGTAATCGCATGAAGCTGTCCTCTACACGCGAAACATACTTGCACATTTCCTTATCTAGCTTTGGTTGCGGCGATCGAGTGGAGCGAAACCTTGTTCAATAGAACAGGAGTCCTCCTTTCTTCAACCTCGCCACGAAGGCACTATGGTATCAGTAACGTCACGATACTTGTATAATCGTATGACAGTGTATTATAGTGCTTTACTACGATACTACACTATACTATGGGTCACACCGTTAGGCAATCGTGAAGTCACATGAGGGTCACAAGGAACTAGCGGTGTCTACCTTGACATACGGTAGCATTTAGCCCGACTGTATTAGTCCGATTTTTTCTATTTTCTTTCTTCCACTTTCTATCCTCTTTTCAATAGGAAACGTAAGTACTGTGCTTGTGGCGCTCGAATGGCGACACTTTACATACGTCTTGCTGACCTATTGTAGAGCCCCAAATGATCGGATTAGGCTCTATATCGTTCGAGTTGTCCCCTCTACTCGAGTAGTAAGGTCTAGTTTAGTCATATTTTGTTCCTCCTAGGTCTCTTAAAGGTGCTAGGCAACTCACCTTTCGCGGTGTTTTTAGCCCCTTTTCCAGAGAAGGACCACCAAGCACACGGCTCAGTCACCTGAAATTCTATGGTAACATAAGATTGCATGCACGTATGCATGAAAAAAAGATGAAGGCAAAAAAAGAACTGGCCGGAATTCCCTAATACCGAGCGCGAGGTACGAATGCCAAGGACGATCTAGAGGCCAAGCGGAAACGATGCAACACGGGCACTGTAGGGTGTGTTACAACTTACAAATTCGGAGTAATGTTTACCTCAGAAAGCGAAACATCTACCCTGGTGCTACTGGATATCCTGTTCATGACCCCGGAGTTCCGAGTAAGCAATGTTGTACCTCCCGAGGATTACGATCGTAGAAACTGGAGTCAATTAATTAAGAATAACGTTAGCCTGTCCATAATTTCCCTTTTGGATTTAAAGGGGGGAAACACAGCAAAAAGGCTGTTGAGACAAATAAGAACAGGTTTTACCGCTTCAAAAGAGGCGACTAGCGATATTCTGTATTGTTCCGGTCCCCACGGTATTGTGGCGGCGGGTGCGAGTTAAATACCGCGCGGTGCGGTGCCGTACGCAAGGGGAAGGGAAAGGAGCCAGGACAGAGTCGTATATATGTTCAGAGAGCGGTTATGCTCGAGCAGACGAGGATATAAAGCACGAGGCTACGCATTTTGGTACAGTCAGTAATGTGTAGCACAACACCAATCACAACCCTACCACATTCTCACATGAGGTCAGCCCTCAGGTTGTAGCCAACCAACACCCTGGGAGCCCCTCTCATGATGGGCTTCACGTCTTTGACTCCAATGGTACCTCTTCGGCTGTAATTTGTTTCTAGAAGTTTATTTCCTCCCCTTCATCTACTTTTTGAGTTCTCTCATCTCCTCAACCGTCCAACTCAATTTACTTTAGTTAAGCAAGGACCCGCGCCATAAACGAGAAAGAAAAAAGGCGTATCATATTGCGGTATGCACCCACCCATTAACAGGATAGTAAAGGAGGCGATAAGCGAACAAACCATCCACTTACTCCAATTGAGATATTCTGCCTGGCCTGGAATTTAGTCTGCTACTCCAGTATAAGCAGTTAGATTTTCGCAAAACATTTTCTCTTCTGTAGATCAATTTGTTCACGTTGCCCCTCTCGCGCTAGTGGTAGCGTGTTGAACTTTATTTATAATCGCACTAGATCAATCGGCATACCGTATGCTGGGCGCAGTAAAGTAATCGTATATTTTATCTAGCCTAGGCGCGCTCATTGTTAACCTAGCTGAAGTTAGAGGTTTTAGTCGATTTTTGGCTATATGCAACAAATCCGCTTTATAAAAGGCCGCGACATCAAATCAAGTACAGTACCAAGTACTTGTAACATTATAACTTAGTATGATAGCGTGAAGGATTTTGGGCCGCTGGCGGGCTGCTCTAAAGGTTTGATCTCGGATACCGGCACTAGACTTGGCTCCTCATGGTTTGACTCCATCCCCTACTCCTGCAGTCAACCCCGCATTTGTTTAATCAAATACCGGTATATATGAAGAGTAGGAGTGCTCTCTACGCGTGATTATTTCTAGTGAACATCTGCCTCCTTTTTTCTCCAGATATCTATAATGGAAAGGAGGAGGGGTTGACACAATTTTTGGGGCCTAGGAGTAAATTCTTCAGTTACCAGAGGTGGAACCCGACCACGCTTCAATTATAATTAACTTATTGACAGTCAGCCCTTTCGGATAAAATAGCCTCTTCGTGCCCGGGCGGGCGATCTCTTTCTCCTTTAAATCTAAATACCTCCTAGGCATTACGGTCACTTTAATCGGGTGATTCCCGATGACGCGGGGAGCACAGGGAACTGGGACGGTGGGCCACCCAGTCCTTCGAAATTGCACTCCTATTCAGGCTAGTCTGGCTGTAACAAGTTTGGAGAGATTTAGCAATTCGCTCGCGCCATATGAAGGTTACGAGTGCAAGCACCCGCACGGTACTTACAGTACACAGCAAGTCCCTAACCTTCGGACATCCCGCGCCAACCCACAATCAGGCATTCCCAAATTCAAACACCCGCTAACGCGTTCAGCAGACGGAAAAGAAAAGAAAAGCAAATGTGAACTAGGCAGAGGAGCTCCCCGCGGGTTGGAAGCTATCGATAGGGTTCGAAGGGCAGCAGATCCGACCTACGATAACGTCCGGATTTTGGATATGACCCCCCTCTCCTCCATTCACCCGCAACCCTAGGGGCTTCCTTTACTCGAGTACCGGTAATTGACTTGTGGAGCTCGATGGAATGAGGAACAGGGGGCCTGTGATGGCACCCCCATTGCATTGTAAAAAAGAAAAGAGAGAGAAAAAGCAAAAATGCTGAATAAACCATTGAATAGCGAATGGAAGGTGCTGAATGCGCTTGAAATTGTGATAGGCTCGACTACCGGTATCCGAGTAGTAGTACAGTAGACTCGGCAGGCGCGAAGATGAGGGGAAGTGTACCATACATGTGGAACACACCAAAAGAAAAGGAAAAAATCACTAAGGATGGGAATCAGGACTTACACATATCGACCATATTACAGGCTGCCTCGGCTCTTGTCTGAAGTTGGAGTTAATTTGTGATATGATATGCAGTAATCTGCGAGGGAGAGTACCGGTACTCGCAGTGTCGTAGCGTTTTTAGAAAAGACTGCCATTGCATACCGCCAGAATTTAGCGTTTTTTCTCCAATTTGGGTGGTATGCAATAGCAGTCTTTTCTAAAAACGCTACGACACTGCGAGTACTTGTATGTAGAACGGTATTGGGGAGGTGGGGAAAAAAAGAGAAAAAGAAAAAGCCCCTGAGGTGCTTACTATGAATGATCACCCTGACGCACGATACACGCATTTGCGCAAACAATTGTACAATTGGCTAAGAAGTGTATTAGCTTAAGGCTAAACCCCCCGAATTCTGGAACAAACGCTCAACATGCGCTGGCCAAGCTACAAACATAATAAAGGAGAAGAGTGACTTCGTATCCACCATGGTAGCTATTCGAGTACTCGTAATGTCCTGACGTTTGTGAACACAACTGCTATTGCATATCGCCAAAGTTCAGCTTTTTTTGCCCGGATCTTGGCATCATGCAACAGTGGTCCTGTTCACAAACGTCAGGACATTACGAGTAATGGGCATTCCAATTAGCTTGCTGCATCTCACGTCGATCCCCCAGAGTTAACTTGTGATACGTCGAGAGATGGAGAAGGCAAAAATGGATGGGAACGAGGGACAGCCATTTGATTATTGCTGCAGATATTGGTGCTTTCATGCATGGTAAGGCAGTGGCGCCTGGAGCGAGTGAGTGAGCATTTACCAGGAATCGACCGCACACACCAACACCACGGAATAATATGCCTCGATGCTATTGCATACTGTGATAGGAAGCATAATCAGCCCGTTGAGCCTTATCATTTATTCAAACTCTGCATGCAGGAGAATTGCCAAGGCACATGCGCTTATAGAATGCGCGGAAAACAAGGGACAAACGAATCATTCCGGCCCCCCATCCCTCGTATTGCTGACTGGGCATTGTATAGGCGACACGATGGGACGTCTGTAGCCGGAGTACTTGGCAAATTAACATACTATTACTGTGCAAGGTACCAGACTCTTATACTCGAGTATGCTTGGGCTAGAGAGTAGAAATTAACACCCTGACGATTAACGTCGCCTGCAGCGGCATGCTGCTCTCCACATTCTCCAGAATAGTACCGTAGGGCTGAGACAGCATGTTCGACCTGTTTGGCTTGTGACTGGGGCATGTTAGATTCGGATGTGCCAAGTCACAGCGATTGATCGCCGGCGCCGAACCCTTGGTTCGGTGACCAGGCTCGAACCAGTAAACTTAGTCCAGCTCAAGTAGCGTGCTCCATGCCATAGCGAGCGCCCGGCATAGCGAGCCATCGGCAAGTTTAGGCAATGTGATTGGCCGAACCTCAGTCCGGATTGAAATAGTGGCTAATATTCGGGTGGATGGCTCGCTATGCCGGGCGCTCGCTATGGCGTGGAGCACGCTACCTGTGCAGTACTCAGGCACCAGTGCCGTGCTGGTGCTCGAGGAGTTAGCTTGATCTCCTTGCAGTTCTGCACCGTGCTGGAACACAGATGGTGCTTGCTCTGTTCCAACTCCAGCAATAACGAATGCGCCACCTTCTGCATGGTGCTGTGCGTTTTGTGTAACGTATCCCACGGCAGAGCAGCCCCTCTGCTGCAGGTTTGAGCAAGACAATACTTGTAGGCTGAACTTTAGTTAAGATTGTAATAGTGGCTAGTGTTTGTTGATTCAATGTACTCGTACTGTATTATCCTAGATACCGGTATACACTACTGCTCACTTATTTTTCATACCCCAGAGAGTACCTGTGGTAGTGTTGTGGCTGGTGAAAATGTACTGTTTCTAGTGATGCTCGCTTGCCATGGCACACTTTCCTCAGCCACAACACTGCCACAGATACATGTTGCGGTATTCTGACTCCCGGTGAGTAAACAGTAGTGTATCTAATAGTGGAATACATTACCCACCGAGACTGGGATTGCTGGCGGTTTCCGTGTCTCGCAATCAGAATGTTACCATTTTTTTCTTATTCCCTGCGAATATCATTGCACCATGTCAGCATTCCCCACCACCCCTGGGTTCTTCGATTTATAATGGTTGTGGCTACCATAAAAACCCTTTCGATCTGCTCTCTGTCGGCTTATGATAGGATTAGATTGATAAGTTAATAGGATTGCGTATGTCAGTTAATGAGATCTAGCACGTCCTGAAGGTTGATCTTATACAAGGGTAGGGAACAATTAACCCGAATGGACAGGGATATATCTGACAGGTTGACCTTGAATAACTGTTCATAACTTCTTGTAGGACCCTCTGCAATCACAGGAAAGCACTAACTCTTTTGAAGACCATTTGTCTCTGAATCCGGAGATACAGCCTCCTGCGGAGATAGCGAACGACACGGTACTCGAGTATTAGGCAGCATATTTGAGCGAGTCTGCGGATGCTGACTGGGCGGTACTGCTGGAGGGTTGGAGTCCTGTTACGAATACTGTATGGGCAGTATTTTGGGGCTTCGTATTAATAATATTGTCAGCTACAATTAATTGGTGCGGAGTCAGCAACAGGACTGTGTTCCACACGTCCGTTTTCGGCATCTGCCGCGGTTCCCGCTATGATTGGCTTGAATGGAAAAGGTGCCCTGCAATTTAACTTGAAAGGCTTAATGTGATATTGAGAATCTTGAGTTACCCGAGTAGGTGATAAACCGCTGCCGCATTTACTGTACTCGTACTCTTGCGATTCGCTATCTCCGCTAGGTCGCTAATCTCGGGGTTCGGAGAGAAATGTTTTTAAGATCGATTAGTGTTATCCTAACACTGTGCAAGGGGAGAGAATAATTAAGCCGAACGGACAGGGATATATTTGGGTGGTTAACCTTAAACAACTGTTCAATAGCTTCTTGCCGGACCATAGCCTACCATAGGTCACTTGGGTGTGCTGGATCTCTATTCACTTGCCAAGCTAAACTTATCCTAGGCTGATGTCACGATTTGCGGGGGTATCCATATAATAACATGACTGAGATAGCGAATCGCAAGAGTAAATACGGTATCCAAGTTAGACACACTGATAACGTAGTCTGAATAAAAGCACAATTCTGTTGGACTGTTTGTATGTCTTAAATAACTATTTGATCTAGACATTAAAACTATGAGGAGAGCGACTGTCTTACTACGAGTTTAATACGCGTCTTTGAGAGCGTAAGACATACATTACTTGTTTAAGCATTCTTCCTGACTACTGCGAAATTAGTTGATTATATTCGGCATTGGAGAGTTGCGGAGAGAGACATACTCTAGTATATGGTGTTAAGATAAGTTAACCACCAGGCTTTGTGGCCTGGTTCTTTGACCTCACCCGGTCGAGGTTTAAAAATCATGAAAATGGACCGGAATTGAGGGACCACGGGATGATTTTGCGGCCACGCTCTTTAAGAACGGTTTCAACAAGAGCGATTTGAAGATACTCGAGAATAGGCCACGGTATGACCCCTTCAACGGACCCAATTTAAGAACGAAATTTGTATGGGGCTTCGTGGATCTCGAAGTAGGTGGCAAGCAACACTATTGATAACTCCCATCTAAGTCAGACTGCGCAAACCTCCGTTGTTAGTATATATCGTGCTTGTGTCATAGTGAGTTCTGCCTGCATCAGGCAACACAGTACCGAGTTGCCGGCTGGGAATGATTGGAACGCCCCCCACCATCTGGTTAGAAATGGGTCCGCATACTACATGTCCCCGGCTATAGCGCTCACGAGAAAAATCTCCTGTCGTGTCCTGCAGACACTCAGGCGTATTCCGTCTAATCTTGGGACGCTGTATTCCTCCATCTTAAGCTCTGGAGTTAGGTGTTAGTAATAGGAAGCTGAGCAGGATAGGGTAAAGTTGGCTTACTTCCGGTCGTGGCGGTCGCTACTGCAGTGTTGCCCTTGATATATTGGTCACCCTAGGCGTAAGTTTTCGACTAAGAGTTCACGTAAAAATGGAATGATTCGTAGTTGGCGTGAGGAAGTCTGAGGTATGCCCCACACTCGACCTCAAGAAATCCTTAAGATAGCCATGGCTCCTGTAGTGGCGCTCTTCTTTGTGGGCATGCCCCTCACCCACACCACATTCCTAGTCTGAGTTCCGGGGCCTGTTGAAAAAGCCTTCATTGCTAACAGATGCCATGTGGTTGAGATCAAGTGATTTGATGCATGTAGCCATCTCCCCAGCCTACTTTGTGGGCATGGCTGGCTGAAAGCGGAGGTAGCGCCTAAGTTTCCTCGCATCGGAGCTTTTGAAGGTTTGATGTTAGTCGAAAAGGTAAATCGCAGCAGATCGAAACAAGAATATCCACCTTATCGGTTAGCTACCATGAGAAGGTAGAGGTAGAGGGCTCGGTTGTGCTGTATGGATGATAAGCGCTCTCACATTCTTCTTGTACCCGCTCTTGATAGAGGTGCTGGTGTAGAAAGCATCATGCATCTATCCGCTCGCTATCGAATTAACGTACCTGTCTATTCCACCACCCCTTCCCCCCCTCATGATATTACGGGCCCTTTTCACTGCATCTGCTATCAATATAGGAGCACATACCAAGTCGGATATTTCTGGCCCTCCCGGCGGAGACAATTACCGTAAGAACTGTAACAATTGAGAATGACGCCAGGAGGTCCAAAATTTCCCCTCTGGATTAAGGGAAGAAAGCATAGCGAAAAGACTCTCTCTCAGCCCTAGTTGAGACGAATAAAAAGGAAAACACAGCAGGACTTACTAGGAGAGGCACCCCCAACGTCCTAACGAGATTCTCAATTATTCCAGTTCTTACGGCAGTCCAATCTCTGGGGACGATTTGCCCCATTGTTAGTCATTGGAGTGCTGCAGCTCCAAATCTACATGGATGAGCGGAGGATAATTCTACCTTCCAAGCTCGCCATCAGAATGTTTGGATGCCCGTACGCTCCGTTCCCTGTGGGAAAATTGGATGAAAAGCTGTAGTTGAGCCAGAACTAGAGGTTAAGCCAGCAAAACCCCAGATTCGGAGGACGTCCATCTCAGATGCCTTAAAGTAGTCTCTGGAGCCCTGTTGAAACTGATCTGATTCTCCGGCATGGGCAATTATTTTGCTTTCGCTGTTGTAAATTTAGTAACGAGTGATTACACATGCTCTCACCGGGGATGAGATAGAAGGAAACGAACAGTCCATAAGGTAGAATTTTCTCCTGTTCGATCTGAGTGGCCACGCCGCTTGCACTTGCACTGCCTGACGGTCCAGATGTGCATAATGGAGTTGTTGCAACCCGTATCCCGGTCGGAGTAGACAGAGCGGCAGTTGGCTTCGCTGTTCTAGGAATACGTTGCTAATGGTCTAAAAGAGTTAGAGACGTAAATATAGTGGCAGATCCATGGGGTCACCGCTCGCAGCCTTTCAACTTCATATACACATTGCCGCTGCTGTGGGCTGTCCCGTATATTCGCTCCTCTACCTGTGGCTTTTGTTATCAAAGCTTGCCTTACGAGTAGGTGTAGCAACGAAAGCAAAGCCAGAGCATTCACTGCCCTTATGCTCGAGTGCTGCTACCGTAAAAACTCAAATAATCGGACTGTGTGCTATGTGGTTGGAGTTGCCTCCTCTGGTAAGGTCTGGTGTTTTTTTTTAATTTTTTTTATGTCTCGCAAGGGGGCTGAGCAGCCCTGTTTTTGCTCTGCTTTTCGCTCCTATTCTAAAGCACACAGTCCGATTATTTGAGTTTTTGTGGTACTTGTGCTGAAGCGGGAGTCACAGCTTCTGATAGTGATAACAGCGAGATACTTCATCCCAAATTGGGAGGAATTGTTCAGCTCTACTAAACAGGCTACGGAAAGAGAAACAAATGGCTGAACAAGATTTTCGCAGCTTTGTGTAGAACCCATCCCCTCTTGGTATTAGAGGAACGATCTCGATATTCCCCACTTTGGTGACGAAAATGCCTATTGGAAGCAAGCCTCGAGTGTTCTGAGACCGGTAACACGGCAATTTCTCCGTACAACAGCTGTTAGAGAAAAGGGTAGCTTCTAGGGAGCCTAGCCGGTCAAACCCTGCCGAAGGAGTTACTCCAAAATATACCCCAGCTTCTCAGGGCGGTCTCTTCACTGATGTGTCCAACGAAGTGAGGGCTCGGGTGTAGTCTAATATTCCAGAAACCCATAGAAACACCAATAGTGTACATCGCTCATTTATCCATAGCACCCCATTCAGTTCCTCCTCAAAAACAACGTCGGGAGCTTCATCGAATGTTTCCTACGATCTGGTGTGACTCCGAACGGGCGGCTTCTATCTTGCTCGTGGCCCCTTCTCACCTAATACTTCCTGCCTAAGCTATAGGAAGCCTGAACTGAATCAGAAGAGAAGCTACTGATCCCGTCACATTTTCTCACTCGAAATTTAATGAGCCTGAGAACATCTTCTCAAGAAACAGAACACCATCTCATCCTACGAGCCATAATTATAATAGGTGGGTATCCCGCAGGCGTAACAAGCCCCACGGCCAGGATATAGCTTCAAAATCTACTCAAAATGATGGGGATTGGAAAGCAAGTGTTTCCGTTTTGAGGGAAACCCTCGAAATGCCCAGTTTCCGCTTTACAGTCAACAGTCTTCACCCCGGAATCAAGCTTCGCTTCTTAGATCTAGCCGGGATGAACGGGGAACGAGGTAATATATATACTCCACGGCTCCGTATAACTAATACTTACCCCATCGTCGATCTTTTATGGACATGTAATCGTGGATTCACATAAATTCATTGAACTAGAGTTTACAGGGCAGTAGTGTGGATACTCGACTTTAGTTTATTTGAGCAGAGAATAAAACTAATTGATAGCTAGTATCGCCCCCCCCCCCTTAGGAGACCGAGAAACCGAAGACCTAGCCTTGCCCAGAAGACCCAAGGGCGGTCAGCCCCGCCCTCAGGTGGTAGAATTTGACTCTGTACCTTACAGTGCAAATGCGTGCATGCACTAGTAAAGTCCACGCTCGGTGGGGCGGCAGGGTTAGCTCGCCGGCAGTCGGGCGGATCGTGCGGGAGGAGGTTCCAAGGAAAAGGTTTTTTTTCATCCCCCTTTGATTTAGAACAACCACATATTCTCAACGCCATGCAGCGTTTCCAGCACTAACGTGACTGGGGAGTCTGCCGCAGGAGCCATAAACTCTAACAAACTACACTATCCTCATTGATTGTCATATAAACCTATCATTTCAATAAAGCCGTGTGTCAAGGGTAACCCCTTAAAGGTACAGTAGAAGGTCCTTTTAATTAGACAATAATTGTGGTAGGGGTTTTTTTTTCTCGTGCTTCTTCCGGAACATATCCTCGAACTTTATGGTTCAAACTTGAACCCAACACCGGAAAGATAAGTTTCGAACCATCCTACACCGGCAGAAGGAGTGCTTATTATCGATTTCGAAAAGGGTCGTGAGTGCTGGAGTTCCTCAAAGATTTTTTTTTTACCTCGAAACCAATTTCTCACAACCCACTTTCCTACTTTTAGCTATGAACTTTGCTTCTCAGCTAGAAGGCCAATCTAAATCCCTGCCTTGGCAGCGGGAGAAGAAAGAAAAAAAGTTGAGAAAATCGAACTGACGAACTGACGAAATTGATGATAAGGGGATCTGTTATCACGGTAAATCACTCGTTTCACACTTCTTGCCCAGTTCCCTACTATTTGGTATGTGATGGGAGTTCCACAAATTCAATAGTATACCAAGGATCACGTAGTCAAGGATTTTCAACAGCGAGGTATCGCAACCTTATTAAAAACCAGTGCGTAGTAGACTATATCCATTTCGACATATACTAGCGTTTGCGTACCCACACGTGGTATTATCATAATATCTCCTTAGATACAGAGGTTTCTCTCTTGGAGTGGTTTATAAACCTCGCCTTAACTTCAACCGAACTAGCCACACAGTTCAAAACGTCACATCTACCAACCCTTCCTGCTTCATGGTCTCTTCCGGCTAACACCCTCTTATTATGATACATACAAATCCTGGAACACTCCCGTGACCCCCAACCACCCCACAAAGCACCTATCGCTTTGGTGTACTGTGGCACCGCGCGGCTTCAATTCGCTGCAATCGGTGTTCCCAGCGGTGTTTCAGCTCTCAGCCCTGGTAAGTCAAGTTAGGTTTCGGGTCGTATAGTAGGCCGATCGGGTCTATGGACGGGGAAAACATAAGGGGTACCATGCGGGCTCTGTTTGCCTTTTCGTAGCGTGGCTGTTTACAGAGGATTTATTGTGCAACGCCACACCCGTAGGCAAAAATCGCCCTTCAACTAGCAATCTAGCAGCCACCCCTGTGTGTTCACAACGGCCGCAAAACATTCGGCTTCATCTCCGCTCCCCGCTCCCACTTTTCCTGCTCTCTATCACTTATATGGGGGACCGAGATCTGGGATCTCCATAGGTAGCAACTACTCCCAGCTAACGAGTCCGTTAGAGGACACCCACCCACACACTAACTTACACCTCTGCTGGAATCATATCGAAGTTATACTCCAAAACCAATGAATAAGGGTTGTCTCTCTACCTGTCGTCCTTTCAACCAATTGAGCTACTGTGGTTACCCCAAGGAAATCAAACAGGCTTCCACAGTTCATTAACTTCAATACAACACCTTTCAAGCACCCCCGCCAGAAACACCGCAGAGCTAGAGCCGTCGTAGGAGAATCCGCTATCAAGAAATGTAGGCCGCTCGGGGACTACATCGATTCTCAGCCTTTCATTGGCATGAAGCATGCTCAATCGATCCACGGCTAGTTAGACAGATAGATGCACAAGGAATCTCGGGCTCAATTTCGCAAGACCCCGGAAATTTCATCTGTGGATGACCCGGTGCCTAGGCACAGGTTTAAGACTACCGTACACGCCATAAACCTACCTCCTGGTGGTTTCCCGGGCTCGATATGAAGGGGCCCGCCTCCTCTCGCATGGCAGCCGTGCCATCCAAATCTGAGAAAATCTGCCCCACCACCACATCCCCTCTTTTCTAGTCCGCTGGGTTCCGTGCCGACCGATAGCTCTATCAATCTGTTTATCAGATACTCTGCTCTAATTTTGAATTGCATCTAGCAGATGGAAAGAGCTGCTATTGTAGCCGTTATAGGAAGCCCTCATCGCCATATAGTAGCATAAAACCCGGGCCACTAGCATCTGCCAGAATGGAACCACAATCTACGGCAGCCGCCTACTTAGGAGGCCCCAATACCGGTACCAAACGCCTCTTAAACCCCGAACCACCCATCAAAACAGTGCACCCCATAATCGGAAATCTTTGCGAAATCTCGGGCTCTACCCCAGGAAGCTTCACTGCCACGGGTAGGTATGATATAGTATAACCCGACCCCAAACCGAGCTCTCCTCATTTTATGGGGACGCATAACCAAATGTCAATCCCACCAGCTCCAAGCTTAGGGGGAGCACTACTAAACTCCGCAGCTGATTTCACAGCCCTCCCTTCCCTCTCCCGTGGATATAGAGGCGTATTCGCAAGCTTCGAATATCAGGAATCAGCCAGTCCCGTTCACAGATCCTGTCCCAACCCCAAGGAAGATAATTTCGCGCCCTAGTAGTCTACTGTAATACCCTTGATACTGCGAGCTCATCATTTCCAACTAAAGCCCCATTTGGCGTGCCATAAAAAACGGCGCTCTTCTGACCTTTACATACGACGTTTTTGTTGCAAATGAAATATATTATTATTAACATTGCACTCTTTTAATTATAGCTTGATTTATAGGCCTCTTACCAGTACCGTTTTTTCTTTTTTTTTTGCTTTCATAGCTATGAACAGGGCAGCTGCTATGTGGATACGACTTTTTTTGTACACCCCAGCTAAAGGGATCCAAGCTTCAGTAGAAATTGAGTCCGCAAGAAAAACGGCGTCTCTTTTATAACTTATTAGGGCACGCCAAATAGGGCCCAAATTACCCATCCATCAATTCATTACCCCGCAAACCCAATTTTCCTAAAGTACATACCACCAAACCAATGTGAAACGAAATGATAACGTGGGGGGAGAAAGCGGAAGCAAAAATGAACAAAAAATCCCACAAAGATTATGAGGGCCAAGAAAAGAATAACCTGGATCATAAATCCAAGCGCAGCCCAAATCCACAACCATATGTATAAAGGCCCAAGTGCGGCCATCCACTTAAGCTAAGTAGTCGTAAGCTTAGTTTAGGCGAAGGCACAACGACAAAACAATCAAACGAGCAATACCGACAGCACTAAGGTCTTGCTGGACACCGGCATGGGCGCTGACGGCAGCCGACACAATCCCAACCACCACTAACGCCTCAATGACCGCAATGAATAAATAAAAGACGATAAAAAAGTAGAAAGAGAAAGAAAAACAAGACTTCCGGTAAAACGTTTGGAATTTTTTGTTTATACTATCCGGTTCCAGCCCACCCTTTCTTTCCCTTCCTTCCTTTCTCCCTTTGTTGGTGAAGTACCATAGGTAGGTAGGTAGGCAGATATCATAGGGGAAAATAAGTAAAGTAATGTTAGTCAATACAATTACGCGAAGAGAATATGGTGGTCAGGAGCGATGAGTAGATGAAGGCAGAGAAGAAAGAAAAGGAAAGCCCAGCGATATGATACTCCCGTTAGACCCGCTCATCCGCCAAATCTCCTGTAGGGGTGGGGAAAAAAAAAAATCGGATCAAAAAATCGAAGCAAAGAAGAAAAAGACAAAACCCAAATACCACCTCGCAATACGAAAAAGCAACCGCAAGCAAGGACTAAATGAATAGACCAATAAACCTTAGTGGAAAAAAGGCTCTCTCAAATATATATATATACTGCCACCATTATACAATCCGACTACCTTCCCATCCCGACAGGCCCGCCACCTCTGCTCCTCTGTCCACCCCTTCCATTCCCCGGTAACACAAAGTCCGGGTTTCCGCCTAGCACCTGACTCGCCGTCAACCCTCGTCTTCCCTGCTGATATTGTTGTTGCTGGGGAGGTGGCTGCCAGTTTGGATTGGGCGGCCTCTGTGAAATGCTAGTGAAGTTGCTAGAAAGGCTCACGGTGGGCGACCTCTGCTCATCCTGCAGATCCTCGAGTGTTTGGTTAGAGGGGTTGCGATGGGGGTCTATTGGGAGGGGGGGTGGTGGAAAGGAAGGAGGATTGTGGGGAGAGGAGGAAGGAGATGTGGGGTACCCTGGTGTTAGGGAACGGGGATGTGGAAGGTTGGTGTCGAAGGCGGGGACAACATCCTCGTAGTAGGAGGAACTTGAGGCGTTGGTTGGAGATGTTGGGGGGTAATTCGAGGGTGGAGAGGAGGATGGGCCCGCGGGGAGCTCTACCGGCGGAGGGGAGCGAGATTGTGGGGGAGGGGTGTTGCTATGCTGTTGCTGCCAGGCCTGGCGGGGCGGTACGTATCTGTAGGGTAGGGTTTGTTAGTAAGGAAGCAATAGTCTGGGGTAAAAAAAAGTGGGGGGGTTACTCGTCTTGTGGGGTTGACCTTCCGTTTTCGTTTACCACGGATAGTCTTCCAGTGTGGGGAGGTCCTGAAGGATGTTCATCTGTATCTAATTCCGCTAGCCCACTCGGTCCGCCTCCACGTTGATCTCCTTTTGCACCTCCAACTCCAACCGCACCAGCCATAGGTAGTGTCTTTTCAAACTCCCTCCTTTCATCAACAATCTCACCCTCGGGGTAATCATATTGCTGTGGCCCAGATAGAGGCCTAGGTTCTCCTCTTGCACCTGTCATCACCGCTCCTGGAGGCGGTCCCCCCGTTCCACCGTATGGAGCTTGGCCACCACGGATCCCCCCTTGTGGAGGAGGCCCCATTATTCCATTATTCGGCGGTGGACTCATGCTGTATCCCGGGCCTCCACCACCATAAGCATTGCTGGCAGGTGGCCGGGGCCCAAACTGACCCGGCGAAGGACCTCTTCTTGGCGGGGGAGCCAGTCCTCCTGGAGGAGGGTACATCCCAGGTGGTGTCGGTCCCCTGAATCCACCAAGTGGCGGGCCCCGCTCTGCATATACATCTCCCCCATACCCCCTATCATACCCGCCTCTCTGTGGAGGTGGAACTCCATACGGCCCTGGGCTTCCGCTAGTCCCTATTTGCAATGCCCCATTTGAGTACTGATTCCTTACCTGCCCTGGAGGCATGGGTCTAGACAAAGGTCCAGCACCTCTAGGTGCTGGACCATATCCCACACTTCTGTCGCTCGGCTCTCTTGTCAAGGTATTGCTCCTTGTGAATGACCCATCCGATCCAGCGCCTGGTATGGGCGGTGAAACAGTTCTAGATCTAGGATTAAGCGGGATTCTCTCACCCTCTGGTTCGCCCGGTGTCGTCTTGTTCACCTCGAACGTTGCATATTCGGGGAGTTTGTCGGGTTGGGTAGGGGCAGCAGCACGTTCTCGAGAAAGGGCTTGTGATGCGTAGAATTCTTGGCCGTTCATAGCGGCGTTATCTTCTATCCTCTTTCTTCTCGCTTTCTTCGACACAACTGTCCTACGCATTCCACACATCACTACTCCTGCTATCGCAATCAGAATAGTCGCACCCAAAACTATCCAACCACCCCATTGAACGTGCGGAAGGAAGATCAATATATCAACCAAGAAAGCCAGGAGCGAAAGCAGGAAGGTTGGTAACGCAAGTATGAGAAGTGCCAGCAAGTAACGAGGCGAGTGCGCAGGCGAATGAAGGTGGGATATGACTGCGAGGACCAGTAATATTAGAGTGAAAAGCGCAGCGATAGGATGAACGATCAGTAAGTTTGATAACGAGTTGCGTGCATTGGATGGCAGCGAGAAGTCGGAATTGGCGGGTGAGAGTGAGCCTGCGACGAGATAAAGTTAGTTAGCCGCTCAGACAAATTCCAATAACACAAATGCATAGTTGAAAGGTGAGGAAGAAAGAGACAGAGACAGAACCACAGCGCTCAATTGGTGTTCGTGCGGCCAAATCAACAATGCCGCCAAACTATAAAACCGGAACCACGCATGTTCATGATCCTGCACTTGCCATCTCCGCCTCCCTCGCCTCCAACCCCTCCAGGGTAAAAACGTACCCATATCATAGCCAATCCTGACGCCGCTACACGCTCTCGCATCGCAAAAGCCAAAGACACCGAATGCAATATCCTTATAAGAGGCCAAGTGAATTGATGTAATGACAGGAGTGCTCAGCACACTCAGCAGTAACAGCGCAAAAGCCGCGAACAGCAAGATACTGAGTGGGGTAGCCGGCCGCATACGCATTTTGACTTTTTGTTTTCCGGATCGCTGACCAACAATCAGATATGGTGGAGTGAAGAAAGAAAAGAGAGAAAGAGTAGAAGAGCAAAAGGATGGAAGGTCGGTGTCGGAGCGGGGGTTCGACCCATGCACCGGCTATGGGGGTGGCTCAGTTTAGGAATAGCTTCTTGCGAGGGGGAGACGGAAATAAGGATAAAAGAATGGTGCCTCCGTAGGTCAAAAGATGAAAAGAAAAGAAAAAAATGAAAAAGTGAAAAAGAAACCTGGAATGCAGCGCGCGTACCGAAGGGTTGCGGTAATAGTGACGGAGTCCGCAAACGTTGACCAGTCCAGTCGCGAATGAGATGAAGAAAGGGTTAAGGGGGAAAAACGAAAGTCGACGACAAGACAAACAATGTTGGGTTGCCGGTAAAGGGGTCAAATTGCTGAATACAAGTAGCTTTATCCCGTGAATAGGCAAACAAAAACAAAAACAAAAATGTTCCGGTCGGTGAAATTTACCGTGACTCTCGGAGAACGAACCAAGGAAAGGGGGAATACCGGTATACTTGCACTGAAGTTGTACTGAAGTTGTACTTGTATGTGTCGGTCATGCAATTGTATTGATTTCCCTCTTCTTCCTTCGATCGTCTACCAGAGACACAAACTCATCGAGGCTTCAGTTAGACAGTTCAGGGGAACGAGTGGTGGTGGTGATGCAGAGGGTGATGAATGACTTGCACTTCGTTAACGTCAAAAACGCATGCACGGTATGTAGCCCGCCCGCCCGGCATGACCAAGGAAAGAAGAAAAAAAGCTACTCGAGTACAGTACAAGTATGGCTTCACTCCACACACACACACACACACACACACACACACACATCCTTTCTCTCTTTCCTTTCCCTCTCTCTCTCTTTCCCTCTTTCCCTCTTTCCCTCTTTCCCTTCCTCTCTCTCTCCCCCGCAAATCGTGGTGGGTGAAGTGTGAACAAGAAAGGCTTCATACTAATTCACTCTCGTTTTCACACTCTCACTCTCAAAACGACACTTTGCTAGACTGTAGACTATATTTAGCAAACAGGAGAAGAAATCGGTAAACTCTTCATCCAACCGCCTCTTCACTAACTGCCCATCCCTTTCCGCCCTGGTTTTGCCCTCAAGTTGGCTCCCCCCCCCCTTTCCAATGATTATCGGTAACCTACTATCCTGCGACATGATTCATGTACACGTACAGTAAGAAAGAAACAAGGCGGCTCAAACATGCTACAGTATTCAAACCTTTCCCCATTCCACCAAATCTGGTCTCCATCATAAATTGCCCCCAACCCAGTTTCTGCCCTGGGATTAACCCATCACCTCCCGCCCTGCTTCCATGCACTTTAAAACCACGGCAATACCGGTAATCTTGGTTAATATAAAATCTAGCCTTGCAAGCGAATATACCCGGTAGAAAGGCACAGTGTGGTTGATATGCTCGCTTCCTCGTGTCGGTCATCTTTGTCCTTGTGCTCACCCATACTCGAGTGCTAACATGCGGAGCGTCATACTGTACAGTGTTCGTTTTAAAAATAACCCTGCTCCCTTGAAAAAGCTTATGAGTTCAGATTGTGTCTCAAGAAAAAGGGGTTGACGCGATGGTGGGTGTACCCGAAACGCCTTTCCCACCCATTCCTGTGGAGAAGTGACTGCGCCGCTACCTGATGTCACGTATCATTGGTCCGTTCAAATATAGCTTGAGAAACCAAATGCCAAATGCTGGTGCTCAAAGAATAGCCACGCTTTTTCACGCCCGCCGGAATGTCTCATTTCACAGTACCGGTACCTCACCAACAACAACAATGCCCATGCATCGGATCCTATGCGAAACCAACGGATTGTCATCCATCCATTCATTGATAGCTTCGTTTAGCTGGCATGTTAGCAGAGCGAAATAAGGTTTAATCCATCCATCCCTCTCTGCTTGCGGAGGAATGAACATGCTGGTCATGAAATATCACTCGAACTTGTAATTTGCTGATCATTCCTCATAAGTTACCCCGAAACGCAAAAGTGGGAGCGATGCCGAGTTGGCATTTTAGTTCATGAATGTGAAGCAGGCATAAATACATCCATGACGGTGCATCATTTGCGTCCCAGTGCCGTTACTACCACCTTATGCTGCCGGTATCTTACTATGCTCGAGCACCTACTCTACCATGCCTGTACTTTAGAATGCATCCACCATACTAGCACTCACACCCTACTACAATCTCTACTCGGGTATGATATCCCTTCGCTTGATTCCGAATTTCAGGACTTTTTAGTGTCGCACTACAGTTGCGATCAGCAATGGCTAGGGAGTAATAGGCAAAGTATGCCTTAAACCGCCATGATGTTTAGACCCATTCGTGGT